>OLXB01000218.1_pt1 | contig 37730 bp, 51 predicted proteins | sample 1673681 | NCBI WGS metagenome assembly OLXB01 (sample SAMEA103958121, study PRJEB25191) | human gut metagenome
TAGGCAAAAACACCGGAAGGAACCTCCGGTTCCTTCACTTCCGGGCGCGCTATGTCTTGTGCTGATTTGTACGTTTTTACCACGCGATTACGCGAAATTTCCTTTTTCTTTTCGTTAAAAGGATCGTCTCTGCTTCTGCGCCGCTGCCGCTGATACCTACGCCGAACAACGCTTCGGTGTCTACCGTTGAGAACATGAGCGGCAGCGGCGCAAGAAGAAAGTCGATGCGTCATGCATAACGAAAACAACGTTGTTCTGTGATCGCGTGGTAAAGAGCTGCAAATTTGCAATGCGAAACAGCGTGCGCGGATTCTTAAACCGCAGGTTTAAGCAGCGTTTTTGGGGGAGCGATCCGAGCGCCGCCAGTGGCGGATGAAGCGGGGAAAGCGGCGCAGCGCTGCCGGTGGCAGATAAAGCAAGCCGCTTTCAAGGCAGTGCCCCGTTCAGCGAGCACGTAAGTGGTCGCTGAACGGATGGCACAACGAGGGCAAATGCCGCTGCGAAATTTTGGGCACCGCAACAGGTAATTGCCGCTGCGGGCAAAAGTGCCTCGCGCTCGGAAGCGCGAAACACCCCATTAAAGACACAACATAAGGGGCAGGGCGATGCCCTGCCCCTTGGGGGTCAAAACTCCGGTGCGTCGGGAGTGCGGCGGTAGAGCAGCGGCTTGCCCTCGGCATCCACCAGCACGGTAAGACCGGCGGCGTTGCCGTTATAATGGAGCAGATACTGTACGCCGGTCTGGGTGTCCACCCAGATCTCGCTGCCGCCCAGCAGACAGCCCTCCTCCAGAACCTTGACGAAACGTCCGTCTTTCTTCTTTGCCATAGCTTACTCCGCCTTGTCGCTCTCCAGCAGCGTCTTGGCGCTGGCGGCCAGACCGGCCAGCCCCTGAATTTCGCTGGGAATGATGATCTTGGTGGCCTTGCCGTCGGCCATCTTCTGCATGGCCTCCAGCGCCTTCAGCTTGATGACCTGATCGTTGGGGGCGTTCTCGTTCAGCAGCCGCATGGAGTCGGCCATGGCCTGCTGCACCTTCAGGATGGACTGCGCCTCGGCCTCGGCGGCCATGATCTTGGCCTGCTTGGCGGCGTCGGCCCGCAGGATGGCGGACTGCTGCTCGCCCTCGGCCACCAGGATCTGGCTGGCCTTCTGGCCCTCGGCCTGCAGGATGGACTCACGGCGCTCACGCTCGGCCTTCATCTGCTTTTCCATGGCGTTCTGGATCTCGCGGGGCGGCAGGATGTTCTTCAGCTCCACGCGGTTGACCTTGATGCCCCAGGGGTCGGTGGCCTCGTCCAGAATGGAGCGCATCTTGGCGTTGATCACGTCGCGGCTGGTCAGGGACTGATCCAGCTCCATCTCGCCGATGATGTTACGCAGGGTGGTGGCGGTCAGGTTTTCGATGGCGCTCATGGGGTACTCCACGCCGTAGGTGTACAGCTTGGGGTCGGTGATCTGGAAGTAGATGACAGTGTCGATCTGCATGGTGACGTTATCTTTGGTGATGACCGGCTGGGGATCGAAGTCCGCCACCTGCTCCTTCAGGCTGATCTTCTTCACCACGCGCTCGATAAAGGGCCACTTCCAGTGGAGGCCGTTGCCCCACACCGCGCTGAAGGAGCCCAGACGCTCCACCACAAATGCCTTGGACTGCTGTACCACGTGGATGCTGCTGACCACAAGGATCAGGATCAGAACCACCAGTACGCCGATCGCAATATAGCCTCCCATTTTCTTTTCCTCCTATTTCTTAAAATAATGTACAGTTTTCTGCTTGCTTACACGTTATGGGGAACGTCCACATACAGCTTCACGCCCTCCAGACGGATGACCTTTACCAGCGTCTCCGGGGCGATGACCGCGCCGGACTCGCTGCGGGCCGTCCATGTTTTGCCGTCGATGTACACCTCACCGGAGGGGATGGTGTTGTCGATGGTCTCGGTAACGCGGGCGGTGCCGCCCAGCACCCGGTCGGCGTTGGTAGCGGTGCCGCCCTTGCTGCCCAGCTTCCTCACCAGCGGCCGCGTGGCGATCAGCGCCGCAATGGACACGATGAAGAACGCCACCACCTGAAGCCAGATGGGCGCGTCCAGCACGGCGGCGATCAGGCCTGCCGCACTGCCGATGACGAACCAGATGGACACCAGTCCTACCGTGGCCGCCTCCACCACGCCAAAGATGACGATGGCGGCGATCCATATGATTGTTGACATGTCTCCGCTTCCTCCTTTCAGGCACAGGCCAATCAGCAGCGCCAGCAGCGCCACGCCCACCAGAATACCCATGCCGATCCACTTGCTCTTGGGGGATAAGTTGGTGATGAAAGAATCCAGCGAGGTGAACAGGCTGTCCTTGGGCGGCTGGGCCGCCGTCTGAGGCGGCTGGGGTCTGCCGCTGTCGGGAGTGGGATTCTCCTCGGCAAACAGCGTGCCGATGGACACGCCGTAGCGGTTGCAGATATAGAGGATCTTATCCACCTCCGGGTAGCTGCGGCCCGACTCCCACCGGCTCACCGCCTGACGGGACACCTGTAACGCCTCGGCAAACTGCTCCTGCGTCATGCCGTTGCTCCGCCGCACCTCCTGTAGCTGCTCTCCAAAGGACATTCTCTGCTTCCTCCGTTTCTTTCTGCCAATAGCGTACCATAGATTCCGGAAATGTCTATCAACTTCAAGTTGCGTTTTCCGTTTTGCCCGGAATTTTCGCGCAACCTGAAGTTTACATGGCCTGTAAGGCCGTGGTTTCGGGGTACTTTCTATTATACACGATGGGCGGCGATTCTTCCACTGTTATTTTTTTGCCGTTTGCCTTGCGCTTTGGGAAAGATTTCGGTATACTGTATATTTATAATTGACATTTTTCGAGGTATGACCATGTATACATATGTGATCCCCTGTCTGCTGGGACTGGAAAAGCTGGTAAGCGACGAGTGCAAGCGCCTCGGCTTGCAGGACGTGAAGGCGGAGAACGGCCGCGTCCTGTGCCGCGGCACGCTGGCCGACTGCGCCCGGCTGAACATCAACCTGCGCTGCGGCGCACGGGTGATGCTGGTGCTGGCGGATTTCCCGGCTCGCAGCTTCGAGGAGCTGTTTCAGGGCACCCGCGCCGTGGCGTGGGAGGACTATCTGCCCCGTGACGCGGCCTTCCCGGTGAAGGGGTACTCCATCTCCTCCCAGCTCCACGCCGTCCCCGCCTGCCAGAGCATCATCAAAAAGGCCATGGTGGAGCGGATGAAGTCCGCCTATCATCTGGAGCAGTTCCCGGAGACCGGCGCCAAGTATCAGGTGCGCTTCGCCATCTTCAAGGATCAGGTGCTGCTGACGCTGGACGCCAGCGGCGAGGGCTTGTTCAAGCGGGGCTACCGGGCCGTAGGCGTGGAAGCGCCCCTGCGGGAGACACTGGCGGCGGCGCTGGTGCAGCTGAGCCGCTATCACGGACGTGACCCGTTCTGCGACCCCTTCTGCGGCAGCGGCACCATCCCCATCGAGGCGGCGCTGATCGCCCGCAACCGCGCGCCGGGTCTGAACCGTGCCTTTGACGCGGAGCAGTGGGGGTTTGTGCCCGGCAATAGCTGGCAGCAGGCCAAGGACGAGGCACGGGACAGGGAGTTCCACGGCAGCTACGACATTTGGGGCGGCGACGTGGATCCCCAGGCCGTGGCCATCGCCCGCTCAAACGCCCACAAGGCCGGTGTGGCGGAGGATATCCGCTTCGAGGTGGCGGACATGCGCACCTTCCACCGGGACAGCCCCTACGGCCAGCTGGTGACCAACCCGCCCTACGGCCAGCGCCTGATGGAAAAGCAGGAAGCGGAGGAGCTGTACCGGGAGTTCGGCAAGGTGTGGCGGCGTTTGCCGGAGGGCTGGCGCACGCTGGTGCTTTCCAGCCACACGGAGTTCGAGCGCACCTTCGGCCAGCAGGCCGCCAAAAAGAGGAAGCTGTACAACGGCATGATCAAATGCGATGTATTCATGTACGGGAATAAAGTATAAAGAGGTATGCACCCAAAGCCTCCCTCTGTGAGGGAGGGTGGCGCGAAGCGCCGGAGGGAGTCGGGGCGTTAAGAAAACATGCCAGTGGCATGTTTTTAGCCTCCGATCGCGGCGGCTATGCCGCCGCAGCATCCATCTGGTGCTATACCGCACCACCTTAAATTCTCTCCCCCAGTCTCGCTTGCGCTCGCCAGCCCCCTCACAGAGGAGGCCGAAATTCGAGCCTAATGTCCCTGTGACATTACCACAACTGCCACAAGCAAAATTCAACCTTTGTTCATCCAATTTCCCACAGCGCTGATACAATATAAAAAACACTCTGCGGAGGGGATGCTATTGTGAAGCACGTATTTATTATCAATCCCAATGCCGGAAAGCATGACAGCCGGCAGCGCATCTACGACATGGCGGAAGCCCTGCGGGAGAAGCACGGGCAGGAGGTGCAGTGCATCCTCACCAAGAATCAGGGCCACGCCACCGAGCTGGCCCGCAAGCTGTGCCAGACCGGCGACGACCTGCGGTTCTATGCCTGCGGCGGCGACGGCACCGCCAACGAGGTGGCCAACGGCGTCATCGGCTATGACAACGCCGCCATGACCGTGATCCCCGTGGGCACCGGCAACGACTTCCTGAAGAACTTCGGCAGCGCCGCCGCCCAGTTCGAGGACGCGGAGAACCTGTGGGACGGCCCGCAGTTCCCCATGGACGCCATCGACGTGAACGGCCGTGTGGCGCTGACCATCGCCTGCTCCGGCATCGATGCCCGCGTGGCTGCCGACGTACATAAATACAGCGAAAGTCCGCTGCTGGACGGCAAGGCCAGCTACATCGCCTCGCTGGCGGTGAACTTCCTGTTCAAGGGGATCGCCTCCCACTGGACGGTGGAGCTGGACGGCGTGGCCGTGGAGGGCGACTATTCGCTGGTGGCGGTGTGCAACGGCCGGTACTACGGCGGCGGCTTCATGCCGGTGGCCGAGGCCCGGATGGACGACGGCGTGCTGAACACGCTGGTGGTGAAGAAGGTCAGCCGCGTCACCTTTGCCAAATTCGTGGGGCCGTATTCCCGGGGCGAGTACGCCAAATTCCCCGCCTATGCCCATTGCTCCACGCCGAAGGTGATCCGCATCCACTCGGAAAAGCCGGATATCGTCACCTGCCTGGACGGCGAGTGCATCACCGGCAGCGACGTGACCATCCGCCTGTGCGACAAGAAGCTGAATTTCTTCGGCCCGGAGGGCTGCTCCTGCAACGCCACGGCGAGATAGCTGGCATCGCCCTTGCCTCCCCTGTGTAAGGGGAGGTGGCAAAAATCTTTGATTTTTGACGGAGGGGTTGTCCGTTGGACGACAATCCCCCAGTCTCGCTTGCGCTCGACAGCCCCCTTTACACAGGGGGGCCTTTCGTAGCGCGGCAGTTCGTTTGTGAATTTTTTATGATATTTGCATTTTCCCCCTTGAAATTCAGGAAAAGTGTGGTATGATAATCAGCGTTAGCACTCAAAGGAATCGAGTGCTAACGCTGAATCTGTTTTCGTAATGAAATAAAACATATAAGGAGGCAACCAACTATGAAGCTGACACCGCTTGCTGACCGTGTGGTGCTGAAGATGACCGAGGCCGAGGAGACCACCAAGGGTGGCATCATCCTGACCGGAAGCGCCAAGGAGAAGCCCTCTGTGGCAGAGGTGATCGCCGTGGGCCCCGGCGGCACCGTGGACGGCAAGACCGTTACCATGTCCGTGAAGCCCGGCGACAAGGTCATTACCGACAAGTATGCCGGAACCAAGGTTATGCTGGACGAGGTGGAGTACATCATCGTCAAGCAGGGCGACATTCTGGCGATCGTGGAGTAAAAAGTAAAGGGAGAGCAGGCTTGCCCTGTTGCGGTGCCCAAAATTTCTGCGCGGCCTTACGGCGGGCGCTTGAAATTTTGACCGCTGCCACTCGCTCACCTCGCTGTATCTGCCACTGGCAGCGCTCGGATCGCTCCCCCCTTGTATATCCCCCTCACCAGTCTGCGGACTGGTGTCGCCGCCAAAGGCGGCTGGGCCAAAGTATTTTTGTGACGCACATGTCGTCACAAAAATGATTGAAAACTTTGACCCGATACTATCTCACTAATTTGGAGGCAATGTTTTATGTCTAAGATCATTAAGCGCGGCGACGAAGCCCGCAAGGCGCTGGAGTCCGGCGTTAACCAGCTGGCCGATACCGTAAAAGTCACCCTGGGCCCCAAGGGCCGCAATGTGGTGCTGGATAAGAAGTTTGGCTCTCCCCTCATCACCAATGACGGCGTGACCATCGCCAAGGAGATTCAGCTGGACGATCCCTTTGAGAACATGGGCGCACAGCTGGTGCGCGAGGTGTCCACCAAGACCAACGATGTGGCCGGCGACGGCACCACCACCGCCACCCTGCTGGCACAGGCCATGATCCGCGAGGGTCTGAAGAATCTGGCCGCCGGCGCCAACCCCGTCGTCATGAAGAAGGGTATGGCCAAGGCTGTGGACGCCGCCGTGGCCGCCATCAAGGCCCAGAGCCAGAAGGTCAACGGCACCGACGATATCGCCCGCGTGGGCGCCGTCTCCTCCGGTGACGAGAACATCGGCAAGCTGATCGCCGAGGCCATGGAGAAGGTCTCCGCCGACGGCGTCATCACCATCGAGGAGTCCAAGACCGCCGAGACCTACAGCGAGGTCGTGGAAGGCATGATGTTCGACCGCGGCTATATCACCCCCTACATGGTCACCGATACCGAGAAGATGGAAGCCATCGTGGACGATCCCTATATCCTGATCACCGATAAGAAGATCTCCGTCATCTCCGACATTCTGCCCCTGCTGGAGCAGATGCTGCAGAGCGGCAAGAAGCTGTTCATCATCGCCGAGGACGTGGAGGGCGAGGCTCTGTCCACCCTGCTGGTGAACCGCCTGAAGGGCGTGCTGAACGTGGTGTGCGTCAAGGCGCCCGGCTTCGGCGATCGCCGCAAGGAGATGCTGCAGGATATCGCCATCCTGACCGGCGGCCAGGTCATCAGCGAGGAGCTGGGTCTGACCCTGAAGGATACCACCGTTGATATGCTGGGCCGTGCCCGCCAGATCAAGGTCACCAAGGAGAACACCATCATCGTGGACGGCATGGGCGACCAGCAGGCCATCAAGGATCGTGTGTCCCAGATCCGCGCCCAGATCGGCGTCACCACCAGCGAGTATGACAAGGAGAAGCTGCAGGAGCGTCTGGCCAAGCTGGCCGGCGGCGTGGCTGTCATCAAGGTGGGCGCTGCTACCGAGACCGAGATGAAGGAAAAGAAGCTGCGCATCGAGGATGCCCTGAACGCTACCAAGGCCGCCGTTGAGGAAGGCATCGTGGCTGGCGGCGGCACCATCTTCGTCAACGTGATCCCCGCTGTCACCGCTCTGCTGAAGAGCACCGAGGGCGACGAGAAGGTGGGCGTGCAGATGGTAGCCAAGGCGCTGGAGGAGCCCATCCGTCAGATCGCTGCCAACGCCGGTATCGACGGCTCCGTGGTGCTGGAGAAGGTTCGCAGCAGCCGCAAGACCGGCTATGGCTTCGACGCCTATAAGGAAGTGTACTGCGACATGATCGCCAGCGGCATCGTGGATCCCGCCAAGGTGACCCGCAGCGCGCTGGAGAACGCCGCCAGCGTGTCCGGCATGGTGCTGACCACCGAGTCTCTGGTGGCCGACAAGCCCGAGCCTCCCGCACCCGCTGCTGCTCCCGGCATGGGTGACATGGGCGGCATGTATTGATGCCCCATACAAAGCAATAAAAAAATCTGCCCGCGCTATGCGGGCAGATTTTCTTATTCACCCTATCGTCTCCGTCCGGAAGGAGCGGATCAGCCACGTGCCGTCCACATTTTCCAACGTCAGTACGGTATAATTGCGGCTGCTTCCTTCCTGCGTCCAGAAGCGCACGGTGTCGCCCAGCTTCTCACCGCCGTCGGGCTGGAACATGCCGGGGCCCCAGTCGCTGGTGAAGTTGTAGTAGGCGTCATATTCCGGCAGGTACAGCACGCCCTCGGTGTTGGTCAGGTCGGCGGTAGTGATACCCGCGTACTTTTGCAGCGTGGCGTCCACGGCTGCCCGGGGATACCGGCGGGTGGGCGTGGGAATGGAGGTCAGCGAGGGCATAAAGTCCTCCTCGGCCTGAAAGGGAAAGTCCTCCAGCTGCGCCAGTGCCTCGAACTGCGCCTGATCCTCCGCGTTGTCCACCCGTAGGAGCTCATCGTTGGGGTAGTATCGCAAAAACTCCGCCAGTGACAGCTCCTCCGCCCGGTCATAGTAGGAGGTAAAGAAACAGCTGATCTCCGTGGAGGAGTTGGCTCCGGTGGCCTCGTCATAACGCTCCGAGGCAAATGCCTCCTGTGCCTGCGCCAGTTCGTCGTCCGTCAAGGCTTCCGCGCCTTCGGTCAGCACCTGAGACGCCGCGGCGTCGTTTGCCTCGCCGTCAACGGCGTTGCTGCTTGCGCCGTCAGAAGCGGTGCCGCCGCATCCTGCCAGAAGCAGCAGGGCAGAAAGAAGAAAAGCCAACAGCCATCGTTTCATAGGGATCCCTCCTTATTTGTGATATCCCAAGTATAGCATACAAACCGTGGGATGGCAAGAGCGCACCAGCCGCACCCAAAATTTTTCAAAAAGGTATTGACAAAACACGGCAGTATATGCTATAGTAATTCGTGCCTGTCGAGAGCATATGGCGGCGTAGCTCAGTTGGCTAGAGCATGCGGTTCATACCCGCAGTGTCACCGGTTCGAATCCAGTCGCCGCTACCATCGCGGGAGAGATGGAAACATCTCTCCCGCACCCCTCGATAGGGTTATGGCCCGTTGGTCAAGTGGTTAAGACACGGCCCTTTCACGGCTGTAACATGGGTTCGAGTCCCGTACGGGTCACCACTTCGGCAATCCGTATGGGTTGCCGAATATACGGAGGCTTAGCTCAGCTGGTTAGAGCGCCTGCTTCACACGCAGGAGGTCACTGGTTCGAGTCCAGCAGTCTCCACCAAAAAAACCTCGTAACTATGCGGGTTACGAGGTTTTTTCATTTTCTGACTTTTTGGCATTTGTTAGTAACGTGTTAGTAACCGCGTTTATCAGCGTTTCCGGGTCAAGGTGCGTGTAGACGTTGGCGGTGGTGGAATAATTGGCATGACCGAGGACTTTTTGAAGAATTTCAGGGGCAAGACCTTCCTTAACTGCGCGGGTGGCGTAAGTGTGCCGCGTGGCATGGGGGGTCTTTTTTGCTATCTTGAGCTTTTCCAGCAGGGGGTAGTAGTCACGGCGGCGGAAGTTGGCCGCAACCTTCTGACCTTCGTAGCCGGACAGAAGCAGACCGCCCTCAGCCTTCTGGGCGAAGTATTCAAAGTAAGCTTTGCCCTCCGGCCGGATGGGGATAATGCGGTTTTTGCCCGCTTCCGTTTTCTCACCGCCCACCACATAATCCTTGTGGTAGTCCTTGAGCGGCAGGCTGAACAACTCGCCGATGCGCATGCCGGTGGCGAGGAGCATGAGGACGATCTTGGCGGCGTCGCTGCCGTCCTTCTCCAGCTTTTTGATCTCGGCGGCGGTGAAAATCTCTTTTTCCTTTTTGACGTTCTCCGGCAGCTTCACAAACCGGGCGAAGTTGTTGGTGCAGATTTCTTCGCGCACGGCCCATGTGGACATTTGGGTGATGAGCTGCTTGTATTTGTTTACCGTGGAATGGCTCTTATCCATGTACCTGTCAAGGACGGCCTGGAAGTCTGCGGTGCGGAGGCTGCGGAACTTCCGGCCGTGCAGCGGCTCGAATACATCATAGGCACGGTCATAGGATTCGACGCCCTTTTCGCCGATCTCGCGGTAATGCTCAACCTTCCACTCCTCAAAGACTTCCTTGAAGGTCATATTATACCGTTCGGTAAGGCTTTTGCCGGAGAGCTTTTCCAGTGCCGCCAGCGCGTCGGTTTTCTTTTCGTAGCAGCCAATGATAACACGATTCTTGGAGGCTGCCCACGGCCTTTTGCGGCGGCCTGAAAGCTTATAGACACTTCCGGCACCGTTGGGACGCTTCAATGCCCTGCGCGGCTCCTGCGCCTGCTTTTTCCCGCACCACGGACAAAAAACAGACGAATCCGGCATTTCGTGTTTGCATGATTTGCAAAGCATTTGACATTCCTTTCCGGGTATGCTACCATAAAAGGGTAGACTACTCCCTGTGGTAAGGCGGATATGTTCTACACGACTGCTCCGGTCTCGCACACCGGGGCAGTCTTTTTTTGTTTTATGATACTATTCGGGCGTAGAAGAAAGAAGCTCCTCCATGTTTTTAAGAAGCTCTTTCGCCAGATTACCGGTTAAAATAACGGAAGAAACGACCTCTTCTTGTGTCTCCGTGATACTATTATCCCCGCGGCTGAAAACAGGAGAAGATTGTGTAAAATGAAGAAGAACCTCGCTCTGGTCATTCTTGACAGAGATCTGGAATCCGTTTGCATAAGCGTACATATTGAACCTCCTTACATTTCCTTCAACTCTGTGGATTGATATACAGGCGGTGTTGTTGCTCTGGTATGCCATTTTCCGGGGAAAGTTACTGTTGTCGCCTGCGACTGAATATGGGCGGGTGTATGGGGAACGATAGGAGACTGGAGCGACAGGCCCAATTTTGACGCGATTTTCACCAGAGATTGAAGCGTAAAGTTACACTCACCCTTTTCCCACTTAGAAACCATGCTTTGAGAAACTTCCATAAATTCGGCGAACTGCTTTTGCGTCATACCTCGTTCGATACGTTGAGTGATGATTTCACCGCAAATAATTGCTTCTAAACTAGCCAGTGTGGCTTCCTCTGCGGAGAGTGAGGCGGAAAGCCCCACCAACAGATCGTTCATACCTTGAGACATCTTAAAACTCCTCCTTAAACCGTTGCAACCGCGAAAGCGCTGGATCAATATACGGGGTGTAATCCGTTTTGCGCTTACCTTCCCGCTCATAGAAGGCAAGAAGCAAAACCGGCTTGCGGTTTGGGAGAAACGAATACAAAATGCGAATGTTAAAGCCTTTCCCCGCTAAGTGCATACTGTATAAGCCGCTTTTGATCGGCTCGAACTCCTTGTGTTGTGTCGCACTAACACCGAGAGCTAACAGTATGCGCAGGCGCAGCAAAATAAGCCTGAACACAGCATCTTCGACACCGGATTCAGCAATTAAAGCCAGCAGTTCCGGCAATAATTCCTCAGAGGCATCGATGGATGCAAAATAGTCCTGAAGATAGCTCAATACTTCATCTTTGTTCATTCGGTTCTCCTTTACAATATAGTATTACCTATAAGTAATACTATATTCGCATAATATTACCTGACGGCACAAAAGTCAATCCGGTTTTATGATATTTGTACAAAATAACGAAACGATATGCCGCTATTCCGTTATTTGTTTGCGTTTTTTGAAGGTTCTGCCGGAATTTAGCTAAGGTAAATAGTCCTGAAAGAGAAAGTTCGCATCGACCCGGAGGGCACCGAACAGGGCGCACAGCACCTGCGGCTTTGGGAAGCTGATGCCGTTTTCATAGTTGGTGATGGCGCTGGGGGTTACGCCCACCAATGTGGCCAACTCCTTGCAGGACATGCCACGCTTTTTCCGGGCTTGTTTGATGCGGTTGCCGATACTCATAATGACCGTCCTCCTATGCCATAGATGTAAAGATGTGGCTGAGTATAAATGTAAAGGCAGACGGGAAAAGCAGTGCGGTGAAAACCCAAATCAGTGCAGTGAAAAGCACAGCGGTCTTTCTGGCATTACGCAGTTTTTCTGCTGCGTCATAGACAGAGAGTGTCGCGTTGTATTTTAGGGCTGTATAGTATTCGACGGAGTTTTTTTCAGCGTTCCTCGTATTTGAGGAAGTGAGTGTGAGCTGCTGGCAGGCACCGAATTTTTTGAAAAGAATGATGGAAACGATCAGCAAAGCCAATGCAATCAGGAAGAGAACGGTGCCAAAGCCATTGCCGAACTTGTTGGTTTGAAATTGAATAAACAGGCCGACGATGAAAACAATTAGGCCACAGTTAGAAAGAGAGGTTGCGTCGGATTTCGTATATTCAGCTCGTGCGGTGTAATAGGCACATTGGGCGGCAAAATACTCCGCAGCGTATGATCCCGCTTGTGCCATATCCCGGTCGCTGTAATTGTGCTGGTACGGGAGTTGAAGCGGTGCATCCGGATTTAGCTCATGTTCTAAGCCAGGTATTCTGTCACAGGTGAAGAAACTTGAGAAAGTTCCTTCGCGCTCCTCGCCATCCCAATATTTGATCTTAAATGTGGGGTGTGCCTTTGCGTAAAAGAATCCCACCAGAACAGAGGCGGCGCAACAGATTAAAAGCAGCATCCAATTTGGCATAGTGTTTTCCTCCTTACACCGGGATGGGGAAGCGGCGCTTGGTGATAACACGACCCTGACAGATCAGGGTGCGGTTGCTGCTGGGGCCGAGGATCACATCAGCGTCGGAACGCTTCCGGTTGAGAGAGAACAGGTACACCATACCCAGCGGGTCACGGTAATACTGCTTGCAGACGGTGCCGCTATCCACGCAGAAAATACCAATGTCGCCGTTGACCATAGCGTCGTGGTTGACAAAGACGATGGAGCCATCCGGGAAATACGGTTCCATGGAATCGCCCTGAAGGCGGACGGCAAAAGCAGCGCCCTGGGGATCGTCTGGCTTGAGGGTGTACGGCTCAAAATCCACACCCATGGTAGGGACAGCGATACCGGCGGCGGCAGGCTCCGCGTAGAGGTTGATGACCTTCGGTTCATCCTCCAGCATGGCACCGTTCATAAAGCGGGCTTCGTCCTCCATGCGGGCCAGCTCCGTATCGGTCAGGTCGCGCACGGCCTGACGGCCCCAGTTGTCCAATTTATCATAATCCCGCGCCATGCGCATAGCCTCGTCCGACACGGACGGGGCTTTTTCATCGTTTTCGGCTGTGTCTGTATACGGTTTTTCCCACGGAAGACTGTCTATAAGTTCTTCTTGCTCCTGCGCGATTTCTTTTATGGCGGCTTTGACAGCACTTGCTTTGTTTTGCTGCGGCTTCGCACCATTTAACCAGTTTGCAATTGTCGATTGGTGTACACCAGAGCGTCTTGAGAGCTGATAGACGGTCAAATTATAACGCGACAGCTGATTTTCAAGCCAAGTGGCAAATTCCACAAATATCGCCTCCTAAAATCGTCTAATATTACACGTAAAATACTCTATAAAACAATTGACAATGCTCTAATATTGCTCTATAATTACTCTTGCGAACGGAGGAAGCAATCTAAAACTGCTACAAAAGGCAAAATTGTGCAGTGGCACCGTAGACTGTTTTTAGCAAAACTACCGTACCACAAATACTCTAATTTGTCAATAGAATACTCTAAATTAAGGAGGGGGATAGTTTGGGTTTTCCTGAAAACCTTGCTCGTTTGCAGGCGGAGCGGGGCGAGACAAATTACCGGCTTGCAATGGCTGTTGGTGTACACCAGACCTCGATTAAAAACTGGAAGTGCGGAATTAGTAGGCCGCAATACAGACACCTCGCCGCGATAGCAGATCATTTTGAAGTTTCCGTGGCTGATCTGCTGAAGAAAAACTAAAAACAGCCCGCGGGGTGCGGGCAGGGAGGTGAAAAAAGGTGCTGATATGGGCGGGGCTGCTGCTGGATGCAACGGCGTTGGCAATCAACGCCTTATGGCTGGTGAAGCTGATCCGATCAGCGGGGGAAGAAGTACGCAAGCGCCGCAAGGATGGCCGCGACTACACTCGCTACAGCAGCTATTACGGCTACTATCTTCGTAGTGCGGTTCTCGGCGCGAACATAGGTGCGCTCGTTTGTATGCTCCTCTGTGTCTGTAGCAAGCTTTGAGCGGTAGGCACGGCCTTTGGGCGTGAGAACGACCTGAGAATACGCGGTCAGGCTGGCGCTGATATAACCGCCGTCTTTGAGCATTTGCAGGAAACCATCGGTTTCCAGAATGCTGGGGAACGCATTGAGGAGGTCTGCGTAATCCGCGTGACCGCCGTGGTCACACAGGTAATTCAAGATTTTAAGTTCCACAAAAACACCGCCTTTCCTCTCAATTCTACCATGAAAGGACAGACGGTACAAGAAAAACCACCTTACCACAGGAAGGAGATACCCATGATCGAGACATTAACACTGAATCAGACCGCCGCGTATCTGCGGCAGCATGGCCTGAGCATTTCCAATCCGGCGCTGGCCAACGGTATCCAGCAGGGGCAGTATCCGTTCGGCATCTGCATCGTCAGCGCGGAGGGCTGCCGGTCGTTCCAGATTTTCAAGACGCTGCTGGACAAATGGATCGCAGAAAGGACGGTGTGCGCATGATCGCCTACATCATGATCTATATCGGGGCGCTGACCGTGGCCGTGAAGTTCATGCGTTTCATCGACCGGCTGGAAGGGAGACGGTGATGGGCGAGGCAAGAAAAGCCTACTCCAAGGCATATTTCGATGCGTACCGCAGGGCAAATTCTACGATGTTCGCCCGATACGCCAGAGGATATTACCGGGAGAATCAGCGCCGGTACGCGGAGGAACAGCGGTTTTTGAAGGAAACCCGTATGCGCCTGGGCTGGTCACAGGCCGCCGTGGCCGCAGATGTGGGCGTAAGTCAGGCGACGATCACACGGCTGGAGACCGGGGCGCTGCCGCTGGAGACCTTCCGCAAGCGGGACAAACTGCTGGCGGTGCTGGGGGTGGCGGTATGAGCGTACCGCAAAGCCCCTGTACGCCGGACTGCCCGGACAGAAGCGGCGACTGCATGCTGCACTGCTCCCACGGGTACGCCGAGTATCGGGCGGCGCGGGATAAGGTGTATGCCGCTCGGGCAGCGACCGCCGAGGCCTCGCGGATCGCCAGCGCCGGAAAGCGGAAAGCCTCCGCGAAAAAGGCCCGGATGAAACACAGACACAAGAGATGATTTTGCGGGTAACGCCCGCTGAAAAGGAGGAATTATTTTGCAGATCGAAAACCGAGAAGAGGCCCAGCGGTCTATCTTGCAGATGTGCCGGGGCGCCTTTCAGGAGCGCGTGGACTACGAGATGCCGCACCTGATGGAAAACATCTTCAACCCCAACACAGCTGCCAAGACAAAGCGCAAAGTGACCATCACGCTGGAGCTTTGCCCCGACGACACCCGCCAGAACATTGTGGTCAACTGCTTGGTCAAGACGACGCTGGCCCCGTCCAACCCCGCTACCACGATGCTGTACGCCGTGGACGAGCATACGGTGGTGGAGATGGTGCCGCAGATTCCCGGCCAGATTGCCGTTGACGGCAGCGAACAGGAAGCACCGGCCCGCTTGAAGCTGGTCAATTTCGAATAAAAAGGAGAAAGAACCATGTTAAAGGAAGCTATTGAGAAGATCGAGGAACTGGCAAAGCCGGAAATTTTTACGGAGGCATGCGGCAGGTCTTATGTGGTAGACAAGGACGGCGAGGCGCGGGAGATTATCCCGGAGGCGGTCTATCAGGTCTGTCTGGAACTGAACAGTCTGGACGCGCTGGTGCAGATGGTCAGGACGGAGGGCGTCCGTGGTGATCGCAGTGCGGACAAGCTGTATCTGTCCGTGAAGGATCACATGACCGTGGCCTGCTTCGGCCATCCGCAGAAGGACTTGCGGGAGGAGCGCATTTTCTACTACGAGGCGCAGGCGAAGGACGTTCCCGGCTGGGACGGCGAGGTGAAGATGGCCTTTGACAAGGCGGCTGTGGCCTTGCAGACCCGCTTTCAGGATGGCGGCGACCGCGATTACACGCTGACGCTGCTGAGCCAGATCACTTGCGGCGCGAAGGTCACTTACAACGACATTGGCGTGGCGACGACAGTGGTCACACAGAAGGGCGTTTCGCTCCAGCAGAACAGCACCATCCGCCCGCTGGTGAAGCTGCGGCCTTACCGCACCTTCCAAGAGGTGGAGCAGCCGGAGGGCCTGTTCCTGATCCGCATTGACGAGAGGGGCATTACCTTCACGGAGGCGGACGGCGGCATGTGGAAGCTGGCGGCCCGCAAGACCATCAAGGCATATCTGGAGGAAGCGCTGAAGGATATGATCGACGATGGCCGTGTGGTCGTGATGATGTAAGTAAAAAAAGCCCCGGCGGAGCTGGCACTCCGTCGGGGCGGGCAAAACCCTTGAAAAAGATTTTACAGGAACAGTTTACCGCCCTTTGGGGCGGATGTCAAGAAAAGAGGTTTGAAATGGCACAGATTAAGATAGACCCGGACGCATTGCGCGAATGGGAGGAATCCCGTCCGGAGAGTCGAAAGGAACTGGCGGAATCCATCGGACGCACGACCAGCGTGTTTAGTAACGCCTACGCCCGTGGCGAAATGAATGAGGTTGTCCTTTCGTTTTTGTGTAAGACCTTCGGCTTGCCGGAGGACGCTTTTCTGCCTAAAGAAAAGACGGTTGTCGTTCAGGGGGGGGCATCGACCTACCATCTGACCTTATCTGTGCATCCGGACAGGCTTCGGCTGGGCGTCTCCTTTGGCGAGGAGGAGATGGTGTATGCCTGGGCAAAGATCTTCGGCGACACGGAGCTGGATCTGATCAAGTCCATCAGCTACGCGGCGCACATGTGCTATAAGTTCGCGGAGCAAAAGACGCTGAAAGGATAAGTCAATCATGTACCGATGCAATGCGACCGGGCGGGAATTCGAGGAACCCCGGTATGATCCCGATTTTTGGGACAAAGGCCACGGGGCGAAGGTGTGTCCCTGCTGCGGCGACACCGACTTTGAAGAGGTCTATCCCTGCGATATCTGCGACAGCTATTCCAGCTGGGATGAATGCGGTTTTGTAGAGCACTACCAGACATGGTATCTCTGCCCGGACTGTCGGAGGATCGCCATCATCAACCTGTTTGAAAAAGGCGCTCAGGAGTTGGGCGACACGGAAGGGGCTTGGCTGGACGACGTGCTGGACGGCAACAGCTGGGCGGATTTGAAGAAAATTTATGAGGAGGCAAAGAAAAATGGCACTGTTACCCTTTGAAGAACTGATTAAGGTCGATGTACGGCCTTTCTGCGAGACGCGGAAGGCCAAGGACGACAACGGAAACGTGGTGGATATCCCCTATCTGAATTGGGCCAAGTGCGTGAAGCTGCTGCACGAGCATGGCGCAAAGGACGTATGGTTCACGCCCCGCGTCTGCCCGGAGACGAAAACCTATCTATGGCCGCAAGCGGACGTGACCACCCGGAAGGGCTACAAGACGCAATGCTGGTTCGTCAGCGTGGAGATCCATATTGACGAGCTGGTGTTCAACATGGACACGCCGCTGCTGAACGGGGCGCTGGTGGTCTATGAGGACACGCTGAACCAGCTGCGTATTTCCAACGCGCAGGCCCGCGCCTTCGTGAAGGGTGTGGGCCTGCGGACGGGGCTGGGCTTCGACCTGTGGGCCGAGAGCGGCGACGGGGACGACGGCGAGGACGATCTGAGCCGCCACAGCATCTGGGCCATCCGGGAGCGGCTGGAGCGGGCCATTACCGCCAAGGAAAAGGCGGGGCTGGATCACAAAGACCTGCTGGCCGCCCTGCGGATCAACGACAAGCAGCTGAACCAGCTGATGGGCTACTTCGCCAAGCTGGACGGCCTTGAGAAAGCGGTGAGCAAGCTGTGATCCACGATCAGGACAGGAGCGGGTGGTTCGGGGCATCGGACACGGCCACCATCATGGGATCGTGGGAGACGGAGACGTTCCGAAAGTGGTGGGCGGTGAAGCTGGGCATCCGGCAGGATCACTACACCAACGCCGCCATGCAGGCGGGCACGGCCTATGAACACAAGATTCTGGACGCGATGGGGGTAAAGACCCGCGACCGCCAGATCAAGGTTTACGCCCTGCGGCTGCGGGTGAACTACGACGGGGACGATGCCCAGACCGTTACGGAGGTCAAGACCTACAGCAAGGCTCCCTTCAAGGTGAGCCGCGCCTACTGGATGCAGTGTCAGGTGGAGATGTTCGCCAGTGGGTGGGGCCTGCGGCGGCGGAAGATGTGCCGGATCGCGGCCTATCCGGTCGGCGAGGCGGAGAAGCAGAACTTCTTTTTGCCTGTCGATCCCGGCAGGATCAGCCTGTGGCCCATCGAGTACGATGAGACGTGGGTGGAGGAGAAGTATCTGCCCCGCCTGCGGTATCTGGCCACGTGCCTGAAAACAGGCCGGTGGCCCCGAAAGGAGGAAGTGCCATGCAGCAGGTGACGGTGGACGCCGCCCGGTGGCTGCGGGACGGCGACGGGTCGTGGCTGGCCTTCCGGGTGGGCAGCGACAAGACGGCCATGAACGTATGCGACAGCCTGAAAGCCGGGAAGGAATACAACCTGACGTTGAAGCGTAAGGGCCGCAGTCTGGACGCCAATGCCTATTTCTGGGTGCTGGTGAATCGGCTGGCGGACAAGCTGAAGATCGAGCCGGAGGGCATCTACCGGGCGTATATCCCCGATATCGGCGGCGGCTATGAGGTGGTGCCGGTACGGGAGGATCGCATTGACGCATGGGAAAAGGTCTGGTGCAGCGGCCATATTGGCCGGATGATCGAGGACATGGGGCCGTGCCGCAACATCAAGGGCTATCACAATGTCCGGTCTTACCTATCTTCCAGCGATTACGACACGGCTCAGATGTCACAGCTCATTGAGTTGGTGGTGGCGGACTGCAAACAAAATGGCATCGAAACTATGACGCCCAGAGAGCTGGACGCGCTTGTGTCCCGCTGGGGTGAGGTGAGCGTATGAGCACAGCAAAAATCTATACCGCCCACGGGAAGTCTCTGACCATGCGGCAATGGGCGAAGGAACTGAATCTGCCGCAAAAGACGCTGCGGAACCGGCTGGACAGGGGGTGGACGCCGGAAGCGACCTTCACACCGGGAAAGCAACTGCACCGGGGCGGCACAACAGGTTCGCGCCGCACTGACCACACAGGAGAGCGGCACGGGATGCTGGTGGTCGACCACTGCCTCGGATCGGGGCCGGATGGGCCGAAATGGCTCTGCGTGTGCGACTGCGGCAAGACGCGGGTGGTACTGGCGCGGAATCTGAGAGGCGCATACAGCTGCGGCTGTAAGGCGAGGAGAAAGGCAGACCGCCGCCCCGGCCATCCACAACCATGTTGGACGTGCCGGAACTACGCCGGAGGGTGCAGTTGGTCGCAGAAGTACCCGGAGCCTGTGAAGGGCTGGGACGCGACCCCCACCACGAAATATCAGGGGAATGCGGGCGAGGTCACATCTTTCGCCATCCATTACTGCCCAGAGTATGTACCTGACGGAACGGAGGTATTGATGAATGGGTGAGAGACGGTGTTACTTCTGCCGCAAAAACGGCAGCGCCGACCCGCTGGAGCGGCACCATGTGTTTGGCGGGAACCACGCTGACCGGAAGAAAAGCGAGAAATACGGCGCTGTGGTAGACCTGTGCGGCAATGCGTGCCACCGGAACGGAGAACACGCCGTCCACCGGGACGGGGACGTGATGCGCCGCCTGCGCCGGGAGTTTCAAGTGAAGATCATGCAGGAACAGGGCTGGACGGAGGCGGAGTTTATCCGGGCGTTCGGCAAGAGCTACTTATAGGAGACCCTATGACACAGTGTGAGAAAATCCTGCGGTATATGCGGGACGTTGGCCCCATTACCCAGCTGGACGCGGCCAAGGAGTTCGGCTGTTACCGGCTGGGCGCGAGGATCTGGGATCTGAAGAAAGCGGGCCACGCCATCCGGAAGCGGATGGTATCAGAGAAAAACAGGTTTGGCGAGAGCGTAAGCTTCGCCGAGTACAGACTGGAGGATAAGAAATGCTGAACAAGATTTTCATCATGGGACGCCTGACCCGTGATCCGGAGCTGCGGCGGACGCAGAACGGTACGGCGGTGGCCGGGTTCGCGCTGGCGGTCGACCGGGACTATAAGAACGCCGACGGCACCAAGGAGACGGATTTCATCGAGGTGGTGGCATGGCGCAGCAGCGCCGAGTTCGTCAGCAAGTACTTCACCAAGGGCCGTATGGCCATCGTGGAGGGCCGGTTGCAGATTCGTGACTGGACGGACAAGGACGGCAACAAGCGCCGCAATGCAGAGGTCGTGGCCGACAACGTGTACTTTGGCGACAGCAAGAAGGAGGGCGATTCCTCCGGCGGCAGCTATGGCGGTTCTTCCGGCGGCTACAAGGCGGCAGGCAAGGCCGTGGACGTGGAGCCGGGCGAGGGAGAGTTTGCCGAGATCGAGGACGAAGAAGATTGGCCGTTTTGAAGCAAATGTGGAAGGAAAGGAACAACACAGCGGGGTGTATCGTGGGCGCGAACCGTGACGGCTGGCCGGAATCGAGCCAGCGCACGACGGCGGCGAGCGCGAAAATCCCCCTTTGTCCCCCTTCCTTTCCCCCACACCCCCTATCTATCCCCCTATATCCCCCTTACACACCCACAACAAGAGAGATTTTTCTTCTTGTGGGGGGGTGTATAGAGGGCAGTACGGGAGAAGGAGAGAACATGACGAAAGAAGAATTTGAACAGGTTTTCACGGCGCTGGGGCTGTTCTGGCCACGGGAAACCGTTTCGGAAAGCCGGAAAGCGGCATGGTGGCTGGCGCTGAAGCCGTACCCCTATCAGGGCGGCGTGCGGGAGAAGATCATTGCCTATGCCCGGTCGCCGAAAGGGAACTTTTTTCCGGATGTGGCGGACCTGACGGCAGGTCTGACGCCGGAGATCACGGAGCCGGAGAAGTCCGGGCCGGACTGGATCGACGAGCTGCTGGAGAAACTGCCGCCCCACACGCCTAACCCGATTACCCGATATGCCTTCGAGCATGGGATCACCTGGGGCGAGGCGAAAAAGGCGTTGGAGGGTCGGACATGAGCAGAGAATCATTCATCATCCGCTATCCGGACACCGACGCCGGAAAGAAGGCGTGGAACAAGGCATATGGGCTGAATGCTATCTATGCGGGAAAGCACTGGTCGAAGCGGCGGGACGACGCGAGACTGTGGCACACGCTGACGGTGAGCGCTATCAACGCCGCCCACATTCGCAAGCGGCCTTTTGAAAGGCCCGTAGTACTGACCTTCCAGTGGAATGACCGGCTGGATTGCTCCAACCACGCTTACATGGCGAAGCTGATCGAGGACGGCATGAAGGGCATTCTGCTCCACGACGACAGCCGCCGGTGGGTGAGGGGCATTGAGCACTACTTCCACGACAAGCCCTACATACGCGTGACGGTCACGGAGGTGGAACCATGAAAAACGGGATCTGGAAAGTGGAGACGGCGAGGCTTTGCTGGGCCTGCCAGATAGACATGATCCCCGAGTATATTATCCAGCCCACCCGCGAACAGCGGCGTGACCCGGTGCGGGATCGCTGGGAGAGCGGCGTGTGTGAGCGCTGCGGGCGGAAACAGAGCATGACCAAGCTGCGGAGGTACACCATGAACCGGGCCGGGCTGGTGGCAAGGGGGCGGGAAAATGGGTAAGCAGCATCTATCCCGTGATGAGCGGCTGATTATGCAAGGCCGCTTGAAGGGAACGCAGGAAAACATGGACATGGTGGCGATGGTGCTGATGGACAAGTGCGGCTGGCACGTCTTTGAGGAGACATCGGACAGCCGGGACACGCAGAGCATCGCGTATCTGTATGAGTGCCTGGAAAAGCTGGCAGAGGAGATAAACGAAGGCCGCATCAAGCGGAAGCACATCAAGGACGTGCTGAAGGATGAGTGCGGCGTGGTGTTTGGAGATTGATATGATTTTTGCACAAGAGACGATGACCGGAGAGATCATCGTGGATAATTTCGCCGGCGGCGGCGGGGCGTCGACAGGTATCGAGATTGCAACGGGCATGGCGGTGGCGATTGCCATTAACCACGACCCGGCGGCTATTCTGATGCACAAGACAAACCACCCGTATACGGAACACTTTCAGGCGTCCGTGTGGGACATTGACCCCGTGGCCGTGTGCCGTGGGCGGCGCGTGGGGCTGGCGTGGTTCTCGCCGGACTGCAAGCATTTTTCCAAAGCAAAGGGTGCGGCGCTGGTTGACCGGAAGATTCGCGGCCTTGCGTGGATCACCCTGCGCTGGGCGGCGAAGGTGCGGCCCCGCGTCATTATCCTTGAAAACGTGGAGGAGTTCCAGACGTGGGGGCCGGTGCGGAAGGGCAAGCCGGTGAAGAAGCTGGCGGGCACCACGTTCCGGAAGTTCATCGACCAACTCACTGAGTTGGGGTACACCGTGGAGTATCGGGAGTTGATCGCGGCGGACTACGGCGCACCCACCTCCCGCAAGAGATTCTACCTGGTCGCCCGCTGCGACGGGAAGCCCATCGTGTGGCCGAAGCCTACCCACAGCAAAACCGGCGCGGATGGACTGCCCAAGTGGCGCTGTGCATCGGAGATCATCGACTGGTCGCTGCCCTGCCCGTCGGTATTTGCATCTAAGGCGCAGATCATGGACAAATACGGCCTGAAAGCGGTGCGCCCGCTGGCGAAGAACACTATGCGGCGGATCATCCGGGGCGTGGACAAGTTCACCATCCGCAGCGGCAAGCCGTTCATCGTACAGCAGAAATTCCAGAACGCTGCGCAGAACATCGAAAAGCCATTGACGACTGTTACGGCGGTAGGAGCGCATGAATTGTGCAAGCCGCTGCTGGCACCTGTGACGGTGACCAACACCAGCAACAGCGTGGGCGGGACGGTCGGAGCGCCGGTACATACCGTAACGACCGCAGGGAATCAGATGCTGGTAACGCCGTTCCTTGCGGAGTGCAACCACTCTGGCGGCGGGCATGTTGCACCTGTGACGGATGCTCACAAGACCATCACCGCCAAGCATACCGGCGGCATCGTGGCGCCCGCGCTGATCCAGTATCACACGGAACAGACGGAACACGTTCGGGCATCCGGGCTGGGGACGCCTATCCACACGGTGGACGCCTCCAACCGATACGGCCTGACCTGCGCCAATCTGGTGGAGTATTACACCTGCGGCAGACCGCTGGATGTGCAAGAGCCTATGCACACAGTTACAAGCCACGACCGGGAGGCGGTGGTCGCCGCTCATGTTGTAAAGTTCAAGGGTGACAATCTGGGGCATGGGGCAGATGAGCCGATGCAGACCGTGACCACCAGCGCCGGGGAGTTCGCCGTGTGCAAGGCCCATCTGGCGAAGATGCACAGCGGCGACGCCCTGGGCTACTGGCCGGAGATTCGCGCCCTGCTGAACGAGTTCTGCGGCTATACGCTGGCGGAGGATGATGTGCTGCTGCTGGAGATCGGCGGCGGCCTGTACTACATCGCAGACATTGGGCTGCGGATGCTGTCGCCCCGTGAACTGTACAACGCTATGGGATTCCCACCCGACTACATCATTGACCGTGATTATGAGAGCCACGAATACAAAAAGAGCGCTCAGGTAGCGCGGTGCGGCAATGCGGTGTGTCCGCCGGTGGCGTCCGCTCTGGTGCGGGCCAACCTGCCGGAGTGGTGCGGCGTGACCATAACGACAATGGCGCAGCTGATGGACTGCGTGGCGGTGTGAGAGGAGAAATGACATGACAAGAGAAGAGATTGTGACCGCGCTGCGGTGCTGTGCAGAACCGGGGCGAGACTGCGAAGAAGATTGCCCAATGAACGAGATAAGCCGTGAGCCGTGTCGTAAAGTATTGGCTCCGGCCGCCGCTGACCTGATCGAGAACCAGCAGCGGGAGATAGAAGCGCTGCGGCAGGCCAATGAGGGGCTGCGGTTTAATCTGGCGGATGTCCAGCGGCGGGGTGAGGTCACCCCGCCCTACGGAATGGGTGCCGGGCACCCTGATCCGATTGGATTAAAAGGCCCGTTGGCGGAATGCCCTGTGTGCGGTGGGCCATGCAGCTGGGAGCCGGAAACGGACACCAGCACATGCACGGTTTGCGGGTACACGCCGCCAAAGAAAAAAGGCCCTGACGGTGACGAAATCTGCCGTGCAGCGCTGGAGGCATTCGGGGAAAGGGCGCAGATGACAATGGCCATCGAGGAAATGAGCGAACTGGCAAAAGAACTCTGCAAGCGCTGTCGTGGCCGGGACAACGTGGAAGCCATTGCAGAGGAGGTCGCCGACGTGGAGATCATGCTTCAGCAGTTGGTGATGCTGTTCGACTGTGCGGGGCAGGTGGAAACATTCCGCCGGTACAAGCTGGAGCGGCTGGCGGAGCGGATTGAGGAGGTGAAGGGATGAGCAATAAACAGACCATCATGCAATTAGCCAACGAGGTTATCAGGTACCTAAACGCCTGTGCCGATGAGGCTTTTGTTGAAAGCGTTTTGGAGTGTATCAATGACGGCGTGGAGTTCGGCGAGGACGAGATTAGGGAGGTGGAGTGATGGCGAAGTACATTGACCAGTCCGTAGCAATTGCGCGGCTGACCCATATAGAAGTGACAAAGCCCACGGCTACTATGACGGATGCCAAGCGCGCACTGGCGGATATGTTTCCGGCTGACGTGGCGTCGGTGGTGCATGGTCGGTGGGTTCACCATGATGACGGCGTAGTTACTTGCAGTGAATGCGGAAACGCAGAATCCAGTGAAAGCTACTATTGCAGGTATTGCGGGGCGAAGATGGATCTGTAAGAAACCGGCACAAATGAAAATACGATGGGAAAAGGACACGCTTGACACCGAGGAATGAAAGGCAGGTGGGGCGCATGGCAAGCGGGAGCTATCGGCAGGTTTATGTGGTGTGCCCCTACTATGTGACGGACAACGGCAGGGACAGGATCGTATGCGAGGGGCTGACCTCCGGCGGGCAGAACCAGACCTTTTACCAGAAGCGGCAGGACTACGCCTTGCAGATGGAGCTGTTCTGCTGCGCTGACTACTGGCGATGCGAGATATGCGCCGCGCTGGATGCCAAATACCGGGAAGATGACAATACGTAGAGGGATGGGCTATGTGCCCGTCCCTTTGCTTTTTGTGGTGGGATAGAAATTGCCATTTGCGGTTTGGTAACATGGTAAAAACGCAGTGTGCATTGAGAGGTGGTGACGAGTGGCCAATGAGAAAAACCTTATTCCGCATCAGTTTACATCAGACCAAAACCGTGAAGAAGCCGCGAAAAACGGCAGGCTGGGCGGGAAAGCGTCCGGGGCTGCGCGGCGCCGAAAAAGAAGCCTGAAGGAAGCGGCTGACCTGTATCTGTCTCTCCCCGTGGAGGATAAGCGGCGCTGGAACAAACTGACCCGCCGGTATCTGGACGCGGAGGAGATCGACAACCAGATGGCCATGATCGTGGCGCTGTGGGACGGGGCCATGTCCGGTGACGCGCGGTCGGCCAAGGTGCTGATCGACCTGATCGGCGCGGAGGGCGAGGAGCAGAGCGGCGGCGAGACGCTGGAGATCACGGGGCTGCCGGAGGAGTACAAGCGATGATACTGGATATGTCTCAGATCAGCGACAAGCAGGACGCTTTCCTGCGGGACGGACACCGGCATGTGGCCTATGGCGGGGCACGGGGCGGCGGCAAGAGCTGGGCCGTGCGCACCAAGGCCAAAATACTGGCCTGCGAGTATCCCGGCATTAAGCTGCTGATCGTGCGAAAAACCTACCGGGAGCTGGCCAACAACCACATTGACGTGCTGCGACCGGAGCTGCACGGCATTGCCAAATACAACAAGTCCGACAAGGTGTTCACCTTCCGCAACGGCTCCACGCTGGCCTTCGGCTACTGCGCTACAGACAGCGACCTGATGCAGTATCAAGGCGCGGAGTATGACGTGATCTTTCTGGACGAGGCGGGGCAGCTGCAAGAGGACTGGATCAAGAAGATCAACGCCTGTGTGCGCGGCACCAACGGCTTTCCCAAACGCACCTACTACACGCTGAACCCCGGCGGGCCTGCCCACGGGTATTTCAAGCGCCTCTTTGTGGACAGGCGCTTTGAGGACGGGGAGAGGCCGGAGAACTACAGCTTCATTCAGGCACTGGTCACCGACAACAAGGCGCTGATGGCAACCCAGCCGGACTACATCACGGAGCTGGAGAATCTGCCGCCCAAGCTGCGGGAAGCGTGGCTGTACGGCAGCTGGGATATCTTCGAGGGACAGTTTTTTGAGGACTTCCGGCCCGATCCGCCGGTCAAGCTGGCCAAGGACTTGGGCACCACGGTAGAGGAGCTGCGGAAGCAGCACAGATGGTGCCATGTGATAGAGCCCTTTGAGCCGCCCCGTGGGTGGAACATCATGCGCAGCTACGACTTCGGCTACGGCAAGCCCTTTTCCGTGGGCTACTGGGCCGTGGACTATGACGGCGTGCTGTACCGGATCATGGAGATGTACGGCTGCACCGCTACCCCCAACGAAGGCGTGAAGTGGTCGCCGGACGAGCAGTTCCGCCGCATGGCAGAGCTGGAGCGCAGTCACCCGTGGCTCAAGGGACGGGAGATCGTGGACAGTGTGGCAGACCCGGCCATCTGGGACGCTTCACGGGGTGAGAGTATTGCCGAGACTGCCACGCGGTACGGTATCTACTTCTCCCCCGGCGACAACCAGCGGATTCCCGGCTGGATGCAGGTGCATTACCGGATGCAGTTCGACGAGAACGGCTATGCCCGGATGTATGTATTCAACTGCTGCAAGGCGTTCATCCGCACCATGCCGCTGATGATGTACTCCGAGACCAAGCCGGAGGATCTGGACACCGATCTGGAGGATCATGTGGCCGACGAGGTGCGGTATATGTGCATGTCCCGGCCCATCAAGCCGGTGGTGCCGGTGAAACCGCGGATCATACTCAGCGACCCGCTGGATATGTTCAAGAGGCGATAGGAGGAACATATGGAAGAAACCAAGACAATGGAAGCTCCGCAGGCGGCGGCCATCGGGGCAGAGCAGGTGAAGAAGCTGACGGAGGTCTTGCAGAAGTACAAGACCGGGAAAAAGCGCACAGAGCAGCGGATCGTGGCCAGTGAAAACTGGTGGAAGCTGCGCAACGACGCCGAGGAGGGCGGCGACAGTCTGACCATGGCCAAGGAGGGCTTTAAGAGCGCGTCGGGGTGGCTGCACAACGTGATCGTCAGCAAGCACGCCGACGCCATGGAGGCGTACCCCGAGCCCAACATCCTGCCACGCGAGGAGGACGACCGGGCCGAGGCCCGCATCCTGACGGCCATTATCCCCTGTGTGCTGGAGCAGAATCAGTTTGAAAAGACCTATTCCGACGTGGCGTGGCAGAAGATCAAGAGCGGCACCGGCGTGTACAAGGTGGTGTGGGACAAGGGCAAGCTCAATGGGCTGGGCGACATCACCATCAGCAAGGTGAATCTGCTGAACCTGTACTGGGAGCCGGGGATCACCGATATCCAGCGCAGCCGGTATTTCTTCCACACGGAGCTGATGGACAAGGATCTGCTGGAGGAGCAGTATCCGGAGCAGCTGAAGGGGAAGCTGACAGGGCAAAGCTTCCTGTCTACCCGCTTCCTCTACGATGACACGGTGCCCACCGACGGCAAGGTGACGGTGGTGGAGTGCTACTACCACAAGTATGTACAGGGCCGGAAAACGGTGCAGTACGTGAAGTACGTCAACGATCAGGTGATCTTCGCCACGGAGAACGATCCGGCGCTGGCCCAGCGGGGACTTTATGACCACGGGATGTACCCCTATGTGTTCGACGCGCTGTTCCCCATTGAGGGCAGTCCCTGCGGCTACGGCTTTGTGGATATCTGCCGCAATCCTCAGACGTGCATCGACCTGTTGAACACCAGCTTCGTCAAGAACGCCATGGCGGGTGCTACGCCCCGGTATTTCAAGCGGCAGGACGGCGGCGTCAATGAGAAGGAATTCCTTGACCTGACCAAGAGCATCGTCAACGTAAACGGCAATCTGGGGGAGGACAGTCTGCGGCAGATACCGTTCCAGCCGTTGGACGGCGTGTACGTCAACTACCTCGACCGGATCATTCAGGAGCTGCGGGAGACCAGCGGCAACACGGAGACGGCCACCGGCTCCACCAGCAGCGGCGTGACGGCGGCCAGCGCCATCGCCGCCTTGCAGGAGGCCAGCGGCAAGGGCAGCCGGGACAGCAGCCTGTCCGCCTATCGGGCGTACACGGAGCTGGTGAACCTGAGCATTGAGCTGATCCGCCAGTTCTACGACATGCCCCGGAAGTTCCGCATTGTGGGACAGTACGGCATGCAGCAGTACATTACCTACGACAACAGCGGTCTCAAGCCGCAGGCACAGCTCTCGATGGTGGAGGGCATGGGCGACAGGCTGCCGGTGTTCGATATCAAGGTCAGCGCCCAGAAGAAGAACGTGTACACCAAGGTGAGCCAGAACGAGCTGGCCCTGCAATTCTTCCAGATGGGCTTCTTCAATCCGCAGCTGACGGATCAGGCGCTGATGTGCCTTGACATGATGGAGTTTGACGGCAAGGACGGCGTGATGCAGAAGGTGAGCCAGAGCGGCACTATGTTCCAGAAGCTGATCCAGTACATGCAGTTGTCCTTGCAGCTGGCGGCAAAGGCCGCGCCGGAGATGGTGCAGGGGTTGAGCAATGACATCATGCAGACTATGGGCGTGACGCCCACGGCCGGCGGTGCGGCGGCCGTGACCACAGAGACCGACGCAGAAAAGGAGCCTGCCATTGTGGAGAACGCCAGAGCACGCAGCAACGACAGCGCCCAGCCGGACGGCGGGGCCGTGACAGGGAGGGCAAAGGACAAATGATCGATGTGACCTATGACCGGAAACGGCTGATCGTGAAGGTGAAGGGCCACGCCCAGAGCGGCGAAGCGGGCCATGATCTGGTGTGCGCCGCCGCCAGCATACTGGTGTATACGCTCTCGGCCAATGTAACGGAGCTGTGCGCAGACCGGCGGAGAGTGCGGCGGCCTGTGCTGGAGATCAAGGAGGGAAACGCCACCATTTCCTGTGCGCCGGTGCACGGCATGCAGGCGGTGACAACGCTGGTGTTTGATACTGTGTGCGCGGGCTTTGACGTTTTGCAGCAGCAGTATCCGAAAAATCTGACGTATCGGGTGATTTAGTGGTGGGATAGAGATTTCTGCGGGCAATGGTGTAAGCTATACTTGCCTTTCATTTTTCACCTCCTTTCTATGGGCCGCCTGCCGGTGGGCGGCGTTAGTACACCGGCACCATATGCTGCGGTAGCTCAGTGGCAAGAGCGCTTATCCGGACAAGGGTGCGCAGGTTCAAGTCCTGCCCGCAGCGCCATACTCCATCGACTCGCCGGTCGTAAGCGGCAGAATTTCAGGAGGAAAATTGTATGACCATTCTTTTTAAGTGGCTGGGCTTACAGCTGTTCGCCGAGGGCGGCGACGGCGGCGAGGGTACGGCTGCGACAACGGGCGATAATGCTCCCGACGCCGGGGAGACGCGCTTGCGGGAGCTGGGTGTGCCCGAAAGCGTGCTGGCAAAACGGGCGAAACGGGCCAAAGCAGCCCCTGCGCCGCGCATGGAACAGCCTGCCCCCAAGCAGGAGACCGCGCAGCAGGAGCAGCAGCCCACCGATCAGCAGGACGCCGCTGCCGAGAATCCCGCACCCGAGGGAGACAATGCAGCCCCGGCCCGGATGAGCTGGGACGAGATCATGGCAGACCCGGAGTACAACAAGCAGATGCAGTCCGTCATCAAGGCGCGGCTCAAGACCGCCGGTCAGGCAGAGGACACGCTGAGTAAGCTTTCTCCGGCGCTGGAGCTGGTGGCCCGGAAGTACGGGCTGGACGGCAAAGACCCGGAGGCGCTGGCAAAGGCCATTTCGGAGGACGATTCCCTGTATACAGAGAAGGCCGAGGAGATGGGCATGTCGGTGGCGGCGGTGAAGCAGATCGAGCAGCTGCAGCGGGACAACGCCCGATTGCAGGCCCAGAACGAGCAGACCGCCGCACAGCAGGAGTTCAACGCCCACATGGAGAACCTTCACCAGCAGGGCGAGGCGCTGAAAAAGACGTTTCCGTCCTTTGATCTGCTGGAGGAGCTGAAAAACCCCGTGTTTTCCCGCATGACCTCGCCCAACAGCGGTTTGAGCGTGGAGGATGCCTACTACGCCATCCACCGCAAGGAGATCCAGCAGGCCGCCATGCAGGCGGCAGCGCAGAAGACGGCGGAGCAGATGTCCAACGCCATCCGATCCGGTCAGGCCCGCCCCGTGGAGAACGGGACGCAGGCACAGGCTCCCTCTGTGACCACATTTGACTATGCCCATGCTTCCCGTGAGCAGCGTGAGGCGCTGAAGCGCCAGATCAGGGAAGCTGCGGCCAGAGGGGAGAAGATTTATCCCGGCAAGTAAGCCGCGCTTCTCCCTCTGTGACGACGAGAGGAGAATTGTACATGAAAACTATCGCAACCAAGCTGATGGTATTCGCCATCAATTTGCAGCTGTTTGCCGACGCGGGCACTGTGGTGAACGCCACCGGCAACTATGTGAACGCCTATGACGGCACCACCTCCGCCTTTTCCGGCGCCAACACGCTCAGCGGCGAGCTGAAAACCTTCTACGACACGGAGCTGCTGGAAAACGCCCGTGTGGAGCTGGTGTATGCGCAGTTCGCCAAGAAGCAGCCCCTGCCCAGAGGCCGGGGCAAGACCGTGGAATGGCGCAAGTGGAACACCTTCGCCCGTGCCGGTAAGCTGACCGAGGGCGTGATCCCCACCGGCCAGAAGTTCGGCATGAGCGTCAAGACCGCTTCCATCGACCAGTACGGCACCTTCGCCGCTGTGTCCGACCAGCTGGAGCTGCACGCCTATGACGACGTGATCCTGGGCGCCACCGAGGAGATGGGCGCGTCTCTGGCGGAGACCCAGGAGGTGCTGATCCGCGACGCGCTGCTGACCAACACCAACGTGCTGTACTGCGACAATGTGACCGAGGACGGCACCTTCGTGTCCACCCCCACCTCCTGCGCCACCATGGCGGCAGGCGGCACCACCGGCAGCAGCGACAGCGCCACCCCCAACGGCTGGGCCAAGCTGACCCCCGACATGGTGGCCAAGGCCGTGACCAAGATGAAGAAGGATCGCGTGCCCACCATCCACGGCAAGTACGCGATGGTGATCCACCCCAGCGTAGCCTATGATCTGCGCAAGAGCAAGGACTGGGTGGAGGCCCACAAGTACGCCGCCACCACGGAGCTGTTCAACGGCGAGATCGGCGAGCTGCACGGCATGCGCTTCATCGAGGACGTGTTTGCCCCGGTGCTGACCGGCAACAACTACAAGAACAAGGCCAACGGCGCTACCTACGCCTGCTACGCCTTCGGCAAGGATTCCTTCGGTATCATCGATCCCGACGGCGGCGGTGCGGAGATGATCGTGCACGACAAGAGCGAGATCGGCGGCCCGCTGAACCAGTTCAGCACCATCGGCTACAAGTTCGAGACCAACGGCGCCACGATGCTGTACCCCGAGCGCATGCTGCGCGTGATGGCGGTATCCAGCTACAGCGCCACCGACACGGCCAACTGACGACCCATGAGGGGCAGGGAAAGCCCTGCCCCTCTCATACTGTAAGGAGGACAACATGGCAGATAATAACGTGAATATGCAGAACCCTGACGGCGTGCAGGTCGATCCTGCCGCTTCCACCACCCAGCCAGAGGAGAAGAAAACCAGAAAGAAAGCCGCGCCTGTGGAGGAGCGGGTGGAGGTATATATCCCCCGCGGACAGTCCAACGACGACCCCAACTTCTTTGTCAGCGTGAACGGCACCAACTACCTGCTGCCCAAGGGCAAGAAAAGCATGGTGCCCAAGTGTGTGGCGGAGGAGATTCGCCGGGCCTTTGAGGCACAGGAGATGCTGGAGCAGAAGAAGGAAGAACTGCTGGAGGCTGCCAAGCAGCCCCAGTAACAACAGGACACAAGGAAGGGGAGCGGCGGCTCCCCTTTTTTCAAAGGAGGATATGACGATGACCATCAATGAAGCGGTGGAGCTGGTTGACCGCATGAAGCCCAACCAGTACGACCACGAGACAAAGGTGCGGTGGCTCAGTAAGCTGGACGGGATGATCTTCTGGGAGGTCATCGCCACCCACGAGGGCAGCACGCTGACGCAGTTCGATGGCTACGGGGAGGCCGACCCGGACACGGTGCTGCTGGTGCCGTATCCCTATGACGAGGATGTGTACAACTATTTCCTGCAATCCCAGATCGACAAGGAGAACGGGGAAATGGCCAAGTACAACCAGAGCGTGGTGCTGTACAACAACGCCTATCAGACGTTCTGGAACTGGTACAACCGGACGCATGTGCCGCTGCCTGCGGAAGCGGCCTTCCGGTTTTGAGAGGAGGGGCGCAGTATGCCGTATTTTCCCACCGTGGAGGAGACCAAGACCGCGCAGCAGGTGACGGACGTGTTCCGGGGCTATCACCATGACCTGCGGATCGGGGACGGGGAATTCTACGAGATGCAGAATCTGACCTCCGACTACTACCCCATGCTGGCCAGCCGGAAGCGGCGGGGCGTTCTGGACGCCACGCTGACCGCGCCGGGCGGCATGTTGGCAAAGGAGACGCTGGCCTATGTGGACAACGGGAAGCTCTACTACAACGGCTATGAGATCGTGGGCCTGCGGCTGACGGCGGGCGAAAAGCAGCTGGTGAGCATGGGTGCGTATCTGCTGATCTGGCCGGACAAGAAGTATCTCAACACCAAGGATATGAGCGACTTCGGCGACATGGAAAACACGGTGGCTGTTTCCTGCGCGGAATCCAATGTCCGGTATGATATCTGCGACGCGAACGGCGCCGTGATACAGGACATTGCTACCACGCAGCCGGAAGAGCCGGAGGGCGGCCAGTATTGGCTCGATACCACGCAGACGCCCCATTCTTTGCGGAGATATAGCGTTTCCTCCGCGACATGGGCCACGGTTCCCACGGTATATGTCCGCATACAGGCGACAGGTATCGGCATGGGGTTCAAGCAGTATGACGGCGTGAAGCTTTCCGGGATTGCCTATCCCGGCGAGAGCGCGGCTGTAAAGGAGCAGTATGACGCGCTCAACAGCACAAAGGCCATCTATGCCGTTGATCCGGAGAACAACTACATCGTGGTGGTGGGCCTTGTTGACGTGGCGGTGACGCAGACCACAGGCACTGTGACGGTCTCACGCAGCGTACCGGATATGGACTATGTGTGTGAGAGCCAGAACCGGGTGTGGGGCTGCAAGTACGGCATGGTGGACGGCAAGGCCGTGAATGAGCTGTACTGCTGCGCACTGGGCGATTTCAAGAACTGGAACCGATTTCTGGGCATCGCCACCGACGCGTGGGCCGCATCCGTGGGTTCGGACGGCGCGTGGACAGGTGCGGCCAACTATCTGGGCTACCCCACGTTTTTCAAGGAGAACGTGATCCACCGGATCGCCATAAGCTCTGCGGGCGCCCATCAGGTGACAGAAACGGTGGGACGCGGCGTACAGAACGGCAGCGGCAAAAGCCTGTGCGTGGTGAACGAGGTGCTGTATTACAAGGCCCGTGAGGGCGTATGCGCCTATGACGGGAGCTTCCCCTCCGCTGTGGGAGAGGCGCTGGGAGATGTGCGCTATCACAATGCCGTGGGCGGCGGCTGCGGCGGAAAATACTACCTGTCCATGCAGGACGGGGCCAACGCGTGGCATCTGTTCTGCTACGACACGGCAAAGGGCCTGTGGCACAGAGAGGACGATCTGCATGCGCTGTGCTTTACCCAGATGGACGGGGAGCTGTACGCCATCGACGCGGAGACAAAGCAGCTGCTTGCCCTGCATGGCAGTCAGGGTACGCCGGAGACGGCGGTGAAGTGGGCGGCGGAGACGGGCCTGATCGGCTATACCACAGTGGAGCAGAAGTATGTGAGCCGGTTCAACCTGCGGATGCTGCTGCCGCGAGGGTCAAGGGCGGATATGTATATCCAGTACGATTCGGACGGCGTGTGGCATCACTGCGGCCACATGGAGGGCGTGGGCACAAAGAGCTTTCTGCTGCCAGTGCGGCCCCGGCGCTGCGACCACTTCCGGCTGAGGATAGAGGGCGAGGGCGAGGTTCGGGTATACTCATTTGCAAAGATACTGGAAACGGGGAGTGACGCATAATGGTGAATCTGTCCACACCGCCCATGGTGGCGGGGAAGTCCGCCGAGGAGCTGGTTTCTGTGCGGCGCTACCTGTTCAGGCTTGTGGAGGAGTTAAACATGAGCCTGAACAGCCTGACAGTGGAGAATTTTACCCCCGCTGCCGCCAAGGAATTGGGCGGGGGTTCCCTCACAGAGCAGGCGAAGCAGGAGATCAGCCAGACGCAGGATGAGCTGAAAAGCCTGATTATCAAGAATGCCAAGTTTGTGCGCCAAGAGATCGACAGGATCACCCACGAACTTGAGAGCAACTATGTGGCCGTCAGCGACTTCGGAACCTTCCAGCAGAATGTACAAGCGGAGATCACAGAGACGGCAGAAGCACTCCAAAGAGACATAACGGCCACCAGTGAGATCGTTGACCACTACATTTCCACGACAAACGGCTATATCCGGCAGGGTATTGTGGGGTATGACGGCCTTACGCCCCTGATCGGTATTGCCATCGGGCAGGATATTACGGTGACAGGGCTGAAGGAGACCGTCAACGGTGTGGAATATGACATTATTGACAAGTCGCACAATATGTCCATCTGGACGACGCAGAAGCTGTCCTTCTATGTCAACGGCAATGAGGTCGCGTACTTTGCCAACAACGCGCTGACAGTAAACAAAATTTCAACCGGAAGTCTGGAGGTGGCGGGAAGCTGGGCTATCGACGGAAGCAACGGACTTGCATTTAAGTGGATCGGAGGTGGGGCGTAATGGCGACAACAGTTTGGGGAAGTAAGCCCCCGATTACCATCAAAGTATCAGACAATGTTGAAAGAGTGTCACCTGACAGCGAATACTACTCCGGCTATGTGACGGTGTCAGGCTCCTTCGGGCAGGCTCCCGATCATACATGGACATACGAATACTGGATCGATGTAACGGTAAACGGTACGACGAAGCGGCTGAAGGACAACACCACAGGCTCTATCCGATGGTCGAACTCTGTGTCGATTCCCGTATCCGGGTCGACAAAGTCAAGCAGCGTTTATATTTCCGTGACCGTTCATCCGCAAGGCACTACCAGCGGCAGAGGTGATCTGGATATGTCCTACCGGACGAGCATCGGCACATATGTCCCGCCTGCTACAGAGCCTGCGTCTGTTCCCACGCTTTCGGCAGCGTCCACAAAGCTGGGGACGGGCGTCATCATCTACACCAACAGGCAGAACACGAGCTATACCCACACACTTACTTACGCGTGCAACGGAGCGACAGGAACAATCGCGACAGGCGTGACCTCAAACTATACCTGGACGCCCCCGACAAGCCTCATTGACAAGGTCACATCGGCGGGCACACCGTGCGCGATCACCTGCACGACCTACTATAACGGCAATGAAAGAGGAGCAAATATCGTCTCGCTGATCCTGTACCCGCCAGACGATGCGCTACCTGAGGTGGAAAGCGGCTGGTACACGGTGGTGAGAGAGAATGTGCCTGCCGCTGCTGGAATTGAGGACTGGATAAAGGGCTTTTCCAAGGCCGTTGTCACATTTGACGCGTCCAAGGTATCTCCGAAATACGGATCTTCGGTAAGCGGGTTTTCTGTGACCTACGGCGGCTTTACAACGGCGGCGGTGGATAATGCGGCCAAGACGGGAATCCTCTCCGCTACGTCTGCCGTTATCATTGTGAGAGTAACAGACAGCAGAGGGTTCAGCACGACCGAAAACCACACGATCACTTTGCTGGACTACGCGCCGCCCACGATCACGGACATTTCCGTTTTCCGCAGCGACAGCCAGATGCAGCCCAAAAATGACGGCAGATACCTGTGCGCAAAAGGCACGATCAACTACACGGGGCTTAATGGCAAGAACAGCGCGGAGCTGAAAGGCGCATATAAGCAGTCCGGTGCTTCCTCCTATGGCGCGGACGTTTCCATGCAGGGCGGCATACCGAAACTGGTCAACAGCACGGAGGTAAACGATGATAAGAGCTACATCGTCAGGCTGAAGGTAACGGACGCCATTGGTACGGAGACGGTATACGAGCAGATGGTTCCCACCAAATCCGTGGCTTTCCACCTGAAAGCGGGAGGAACGGGCGCTGCTTTCGGGCAGATCGCTGAGTATGATGATGTGCTGGCAGTGTGGTGGGATATCCACGCGAACGGAAATGTGCAGATACGCGGCAATGTTTCGGCGGGCAACCTGAAAGATGTTGTGATCGAGCAGGGCGAAAGCGGCAGCTGGACATACCGCAAGTGGGCAAGCGGGATCTCGGAAGCATGGTGGCACTCCGGCAGTTTAGGGGCTGTTTCTCTGGAAGAGGTGGAGGACGGCGTGTTCAGTGCGGACAATATCAAAGACGCTTCTGTGGATCTGCCGGATGGCGTTTTTGCCGCTGCGCCGGTCTGCTGTACCGCCAATGCCCTGACCAACACTTACGCGAACGCGCAGGCATGCGCTGTCACCGCTGCCGCCGTGAACTACCGTGTGTGGCAAAGCTACGGCGGCAGCGTGATAATCAACGATGTTCACATCCATTGCATCGGCAAATGGAAAAATTCCGAAGAAGGAGAATGATGACCAATGGCGACATATAACAAGCTTTCCGTCGGCTCCAGCGGCGAGGAGGTGCGCAAGCTCCAGAACGCGCTGATGAGCGCGGGCTATGACGTGGGCAGCAGCGGCGCGGACGGCAAGTTCGGCCCGTCCACCAGCGCCGCCGTGAAGAAATATCAGAAGGACATGGGGCTTTCCGTTGACGGTGTTGCCGGGAAAAACACGCAGGGGGCGCTGTATGGGAACAGCGGCAATACCACCGGGAAAAGCACGGTGCCCAGCAGCACAGGCACGGTGCGGCCGACAACGCGCACCACCACGTCCAAAACCCCGACGCTTACCTATGACGCGGCGGGGGATCAGGCGTATCAGGAGGCATTGAAGGCGCTGCTGGAGGCCCAGAAGAACGCCCCCACCTACGCCAACAGCTACGAGGATCAGCTGAAAGACCTGTATGACCGGATCGTGAACCGGGACAAGTTCCGGTATGACATCAATCAGGACGAGCTATACCAGCAGTATGCCAAGCAGTACGCCGAAAAGGGCCGGATGGCCATGATGGACACCATGGGGCAGGCGGCGGCGCTGACGGGCGGCTATGCCAGCACCTACGGGCAGGCGGTGGGCCAGCAGCAGTACGACGCCTATTTGCAGCAGCTGAATGATGTGGTGCCGGAGCTGTACCAGATGGCCTATCAGCAGTATCAGGACGAGGGCGAGCGGATGCAGCAGCAGTACGGCATGCTGGGTGATCTGGCAGACGATGAGTACAGCAAGTACCGGGACGCCTACAACCAGTGGCTGACGGAACGTGACTATGCCCAGGGCAACGCGGACACCGCCTATGACCGGGGGTATAACCAGTGGCTCCAGCAGTGGAACCAGTTCAACACGGACAGAAATTACCAGCTGGAGAAGGAGAACGCCGACCGGCAGTATCAATTGCAGCTGGAGCAGTTCCGGTGGCAGCAGGAGCAGCAGGCGCAGGCGGCTGCGGCGGCAAAGAGCAGCGGCGGAGGGAGTTCCGGCGGCGGCAAGAACAGCGGGAAGCAGCAAGATGCGGAGAACTATAC
>OLXB01000238.1_pt1 | contig 35085 bp, 35 predicted proteins | sample 1673681 | NCBI WGS metagenome assembly OLXB01 (sample SAMEA103958121, study PRJEB25191) | human gut metagenome
AAACCCATTAATCTAGGGCACAATTTTGTGCACGATGATTGACAAACCGTCATTTCCTATTTATATTTTTTATTTCATTCTCATTGTTTTATTAGTATCATTTATGTTATAATGTTTTAGGTGATGATTAATGATAAAGTATCCAAACGGAATGACAAAGACTACGGTAGTAGAAACTAAAAACAAAAAGAAAGATGTTAGAAAATCACATTTAGGTGTTGATTTTGAAGATTTAATTAATGAAAGTAATCAATACTATTTGTCAAAAAATGTTGCTAGTATTTATAAAAAACCAACTCCTATTCAAATTGTTAAAGTAGAGTACCCATCACGTAATAAAGCTAGAATTACTGAAGCATATTATCGGATGCCATCTACAACCGATTATAATGGAATTTATAAAGGAAAATACATTGATTTTGAAGCTAAAAGTTGTCACTTTAATTCTTTTCCTTTTAAAAACATTTATGACCATCAAATTAAACATTTGGAAACTGTACAAACAATGGGTGGGATTTCATTTTTAATAATTGAATTTAGCCTTCATCATGAAGTATTTTTACTACCAACAACTGATCTTGTAAACTTATATAATGAATCTTTAAAAGATGGACGTAAAAGTATACCATATGAATATTTTAAAGAGCATGCTTATCAATTAAAGTTAGGTTTTAATCCACGCATTAACTATTTGGATGTTGTTGATATATTAATAGAAAAAGCAAATAATAATTTGGGTTAATCCCATTTTACTATTTGCTTATTTTTTATTTAGTGCCAAAGATTCGATCACCACAGTCACCAAGGCCTGGAACTATGTAACCTTTTTCATTTAATTTTTCATCTTTCGCCGCAAGGTATATATCAACGTCAGGATGATGTTTCTGAATATTTTCAATTCCTACATCTACACCTACTAAACCGATATATACTATTTTTTTCGCGCCCTTAGTTTTTAGAATATTAATGGCTTCAACTGCACTTCCACCAGTAGCTAGCATTGGATCAACAAGAAAGACAATACCATCTTGAATTGTAGGAGGAAACTTAGCATAGTATAATTCTGGTTTTAAAGTTTCTTCATTTCTAAATAATCCAATATGACCTATTTTTGCGGTGGGAAGTAAATTATGAATTCCATCAACCATTCCAAGTCCTGCTCTTAAAATAGGAACAATAACAAGTTCAGAAGATAGTTCATATCCCACTGCTTCAGCAATTGGTGTATGAATTTTAGTTTCCCTAACTGGTAAATCTCTTGTTACTTCATAGGCCATAAGTGCTGATATTTCATTTAAAGCTTCACGGAAATCCTTAGTGTTAGTTTCTTTTTCTCTCATTCTTGATAGTTTATGATTAATTAGTGGATGGTTAAATATTACTACTTTACTCATGGTGCATTCTTCCTTTCATTGTCATAGGCGTTGGAATAACGATACCTAATCGCCAAAATTTACGGTACTCAGTTTTTTATGTCGTTTCCTTTCCTCTCTCCATGTTTAAGGTCATATGAGCGGACCGTATCTAACTATGAAAAAAGTTTTTCTCTTACTTTTGTTTCGATTTCTTTACATAATTCAGGATTTTGTTTTAAGAGTTCTTTTACGTTTTCACGACCTTGACCTAAACGATCTCCATTATATGAAAACCAAGCTCCACTCTTTTCAACAATATCTGCATTAACTGCTAAGTCTAAAAGTTCTCCTTCATGAGAAATTCCTTTACCGTAAATTAGATCAACATCTGCTGTTCTAAATGGAGGTGCCACTTTATTCTTTACAACTTTAATTCTTGTAGTATTTCCGATTGGTTCAGTACCAACTTTAATTTGGTCGACTCTTCTTATATCTAAGCGAATTGTTGCATAGAATTTTAAAGCACGACCTCCTGAAGTAGTTTCAGGACTACCAAATAATACACCAACTTTTTCACGAATTTGGTTGATAAAGATTGCGACTGCTTTTGATTTGGCAATTGCACCAGCAAGTTTACGCATTGCTTGACTCATTAATCTTGCTTGTAAGCCAACATGACTTGCTCCCATATCACCTTCTATTTCTGCTTTAGGTACAAGAGCAGCAACTGAGTCAACTACAATAATATCAATTGCATTACTTCTAATTAATGCTTCAACTATTTCTAAGGCTTGTTCACCATCATCAGGTTGTGATAAAATTAGATTATCAATATCTACACCTAGTGCTTTTGCGTATACAGGATCTAGGGCATGTTCAGCATCAATGAAAGCTGCATAGCCACCTTTTTTTTGTGCTTCAGCAATTGCATGAAGAGCAAATGTTGTTTTACCACTAGATTCAGGTCCATAAATTTCAATTATTCTTCCTTTAGGATAACCACCAACACCAAGTGCTGCATCAAGAGCTATTGAACCTGTTGAAATTACTTCAAGTTTTTCTTGAGCACGATCACCAAGTTTCATAATTGAGCCTTTTCCATAATTCTTTTCAATGGTCTTAAATGCTTCTGCAAGGGCCTTCTCTTTGGCTGGATCTTTTGATGGTTCAATATCATCCATATTAAGTTGTTTTACTTTTGCTTCTGCCATTTACTTTTCCTTTCTAATTCTTTTTAGAATTCTTTTTCTTATTATTAACGTTTTCTGATAATACATCTTTATTTTTGGCTAAATAATCCCAACCACTAAAAATTGTCGCAACAAGTGTCGCATAAATAAGGATTAAGCCGATTGTATCATAAAGTATATAACCACTTTGTTTTGATGAATGAGCAATTCCCAAGAATAAATATATTAAAGTTATAAATTGGATAGTTGTTTTAACTTTCCCCCACATACTTGCGGCGATAACTTTATTATTCTCAACTGCGATTAAACGCATACCTGAAATAATGAACTCTCTTGCTAAAATTATCGCAAGCATCCACCAGCTAAATAATCTATTACCATATGTATTTGATTGATCCATTAAGATAACAAATCCTGTTACTACAAGCAATTTGTCAGCTATAGGGTCTAAAAATTTTCCAAAATTAGTTACTAGATTATATTTTCTTGCAATTTTTCCATCAAGAAAATCAGTTATAGAACCAATAAATATTAAAATTAAAATTATAAAATTAGATATTGTTAAAGCATCCATTCCTTCGAATATCGGTGTACGCCATGCTCTAATTCCGTATACTATCATAATTATAGGGATTAGCAATATTCTAAAAATTGTTAGTTTATTAGGTAAATTCATTTTCATCCCACCTTGTTTTTATTTAATAGAATTATATCATAAAAACAAGAAAATTGCAAGCATACAGTTATTAATTATCACTACACTTATATAATACGTAATAATTTCTTTATTTCCATTTTAAAAAGCACCAAATGGTGCTATCTTAATTTATTTGTAAATTTTTCGATTATTCCATCAATTCCATTTGCAATTTTATTTATTAAACCTTCTTTAGGTTTTAACGTTTTTGGTTCATAATTATTATCGGGTAAAGTTATTTCTTCTTCAAATTCATTTTTAGCATCTTCAAACATTTTACTATAATTATGATAACTTCCACCAATATTAATACCTATTAGAAAAAAAACTAAAATTAAGAATATGACTACTACTTTTTTCATATTATTCAGTTTTTCCTTCTAGTACCCCATAGTGAACTGCGAAGTTTATTCCACTTGCTATTATCTTTGATAAATCTTCAATATCTTCATCTACTTCTTTAGGAGTTACCATTAAATTATATCCTGTAGGTGATAATATATCATACATTAGTGCATGCTTTTCATCTTCACTAAGTAAACCAATTTGACCCATTAATAATTCTTTTGCATTATTATCACTATTAGTTCCTTCTTTAAGTAAATAGTTTATCACATAATTTATTGTATCATTTGTTATTGTAACAGCATCAACTACTGTTGGTACCCCTACCGCAAGAACTGGAATTCCTACTGTTGCTTCACTTAATTCTTTGCGTTTATTACCTACACCCGATCCAGGGCTTATCCCGGTATCTGTTATCTGAATAGTTTTATTTACTCTTTTTGTGGAGTTAGACGCAAGGGCATCAACAACAATCATGTAATCCACATCTATTTTTTCTTTAACTGCTTTAATTATATCAAATGTTTCAATTCCAGTAGTTCCCATTACCCCAGGAGAAATTGCACTAACTTCACTAAAACCTTCACTGACACTATTCATTTTAAATAAATGCCTTGTAACAATTACATTATCCATAACATACGGACCAAGAGCATCAGGTGTTACGTTGATATTACCAAGTCCTACAAGTAAGCACTTTCCTTTTGAAAGCTTTTTTTGAATAATAAATCTTTTAATAATATTCCCAACGGCTTTTTCAATATTTTCACAAATTGTCAAATCATGAAAATCAATATTTTCTAAATCTATTGTATAATAAGTTCCTACCTTTTTATTTATTATTTTTGAAGCATTTGGGCCTATCACACTTTTATAAATGGGAATATCATATAATTTTTCATCGCTTTGTACAAGATCAGGTAAATCAGTTTGATGATTTATTACCTCATCATAAGCTAAGTCAGTTCGCACATTCCATTTTTGATGGTCTCTTAAATTTTGTTTATTCATAAGTATCACCTCTTTTTTATTTTGGCCAAACTTTACTATTTTATTATTTTTTTTGCATTAAACGTTATTTTTTTTTAGATTAATGGTATAATAACTATACTAATAAATACAAGGAGGATAACTATGGCTCTTACTAAAGATGATGATCTCATATATTTATTTACGGGAACTTCAGAAGTTTTTATTAAAAATAGAATTAAACGTATTCTTCAAAGTTATAACAAGCAAGAATATACTGTCATAAAATATGATATGGAAACAACATCGCTTACAACCGTTATTAATGATGCTATCACTTTTCCTCTACTTGAAGATTTGAAGGTAATAATTTTACGTAATCCAACTTTCCTCACTAAAAATAAAGAAGATATTCCTCAAGATGTTAAAGCATTCATAAAATATCTTAAAAATCCTAGTGAAACAACTGTATTAATGATTGATGCGGCTAACATTAAAATTAATCAATCTAATGAAATTTATAAAATATTAAAAAACGTTGCTTTAATCATTAATTATGATGAATCACAAGAGATTGAATTGAAGGGTTGGGTAATTAGAAGTTTTGCTAGTAATGGAATCGAAATTAAAGAGGAAGCTCTTAATACTTTTATGAATTATCTTAACAACAACCAAATAAGAATGGAACAAGAAATCGATAAACTTTCCACTTATGTTGGTAAAGGTGGAACTGTTAGTGCCGATGATGTTAAAAATGTGGTAACTAAAGATTTATCTAATGAAGTATTTAACCTTATTAAAGCTATTGTTGATCATAATCATATAGCTGTATCAACTATCTATCAACAATTAATTGCTAATACCAAGGATGTTATGGGAATTATTTCAATGATAAATAATAGTTTTATTGAAATGTTAACTATTAATAAATTATTGAAAGTAGGACATTCACAAAATGATATTGCTAAATTTTTTAATGTAAGCCCTGGTCGTGCTTTTTATATGGTTAAAAATGCGAAAAGTTTTAAGATTCATGATTTAGAGAACTATATTAAAAAAATGGCTGATTTAGATTACAAAATTAAATCAGGACAAATTGATCGTTCAATTGGTTTAGATTTGCTAATTGTCCAATTATAAATTAAAGAGGTTCGATGTACAATCAAACCCCTTTTTTCTTTAGATCTTCACTAAAGTGTTTAGTAATCGCAAGATATATTAAATATATATATGGCATTCCTAAATTAGTTTCAATTAATGAATTAATAATTAATGTTTTAACACTCATTTCATTCCAAGGCCTAATGCCATTAATTAATAAAGCTAGTTCCCAACCAAGTTGTACCGTAATACCAATAGCATTGAGTAATAATATATTATAAACTTTTTTCTTACCAAACATATCATATATAATTAAAGCTCCATATCCAATTACTAAAATTAACGCCATAACCCAGTGATATTCATTAGTGGTACGTATTGTTATAATATTACTAGCTCCACCCATTTTAGAAAGAATAGGTACAACCAACCACCATCCTAATATAAGGAGTGTATAATGCAAAAAATATTTATCCTTTTTTAAAGCTAGCCAAATAAACGCAAAATTAGTAATTCCGTAACTTAGTGACATCCAAGTAAGAATTAAAAATGTCATTCCTTCATTCTGTAAAATCATTTCACCATCTTTAATTATATATATACTTCTCGACTTTAAAGCTAAATAGAAAATGCCAAAGTCTACTACTAAATATAAAATTCCTCCAAATAATGCAAAAAGTAATGTTAGTCTATTTTTTTTAAAAAATAAAATTAAGCATAAAGTAATGATAAACAAACTATCTAAAATTATGTATGCTAAATTAAAACTTCTAGTTGGTGTAATTTGATTTAAAATATTCATAATATGCCTCTCACTATTATTTGTAAGAATATTTTATCATATTATTTTTCAAAAAACCTAAATCCAGCATTATTATTTCAGATATTATTCTCAATCAAAAAAAAGATACAATAGCGCTATATGTTATTGTATCTTTTATACTAATGATTATATTTATTTAATTGGCACTTGAATTTCTGTTAGGTAATCTTCTTCTTTTTCTTTATTCCAGCATCCATCAATGTAACGTTCACGAGGTAACTCAGCCATTTCTAAGTGATGTTCTTGTAAATACTTCATAACTTGAGTATATGTATTTGCTAAATTCTTGTATGCACCATGATGATAAATTGATGCAACTTTAACTGATGGAAGATTCATAAATTTAATTTTTTCATTTTCTTTTCCTTTTTCAGCTACTGCTTCAGAATATCTGATCTTAATATTTTCATCTGTAGGTTTACCATCTAAATAAGTAACAAAACAATAATCTTCAAGGCTACATTTCAAATTTGGATTAATTGAATGGCAATCTTTAGATGTTTGTACTACAAATTCATTTATTTGAGAGTAGTCTTTAACAGTTCCTTCTTCATAATAAACTACACACGCAGGTGTCATTTTAATTGTAATTTCATTATTCATAATCTTCTCCTCCAATAGTAATATAATTTTTTGGAGTTGGTTTTCATTTTGCTTAATTGTTTCAAGAAGTTCTATTTTTCTTTTATTTAGATAATCATCTAACTTACCGCCATTTAATACAGCTTTTATGTCTTTAATTGATAGGCCTAATTCACGTAAAGACATAATACTAACGAATTCATCTAATTTTGTATATTCATAATAACGATAGTTAGTATCTTCATCAACATAACTAGGAAGGAGTAATCCTTCTTTCTCATAGTATCTTAGGGTTTTAACAGTAGTTTTTGATAAAATAGAGAACTCACCAATTTTCAGCATTATTCCACCTCCAAAAAGATTTTATTCTATACTCTTAGGGGAGAGTCAAGCAATTTGACTTTTTATTTAAATAATAAATAAGATGCCTATTAATAAGACATCTTATAATTTTCTATTAATCAATAAATATGATACATTTTTGATTTTTATCATTTAGACCAACTCTAATCATATCATTTTTAACAAGACGAGCAAACTTATGCAGTTTAATTACTTTATCAGAAGTATATCTATCATCTCCAACAAATACCCATATTGCGGTATATGTTGAATTTGGATGTGTTATCACCATATCAGTGGTATCTATTTCCATATATATAAAATTATTATAACATGTTAATAAAATAATCATTTTAACTATATAATATAAATCCAAAAATAAAAATGCAAGGCAATTTACCAATGCAATAATAAACAAAATAACACTATAACTCATTGTTAATAAAGAGGCATAAATTAATGTTAAAATAATTAGCAAGATAGAAAACATCATTATAAAATGTCTATAAAATGAATATTCCACCGTATTATAAATTTTAGGATTGGTTTTGAACATATTGCCTCCATCTATGCCTCTCATCATTAAGTTTATATTTAAATGAATATTAGCACTTTTAATCTTATTATAAAACAACAGCTAAAAAAAGTCAACTTTTTAGTTTTTATACTGAAGAAAAATACCTTATTTAGGATTGAAATAAATCAAAACATCCAAAATAAGGTACATTTTTTAACTGCTCCAGTAAGTTAAAAAAATAGTAATTTCACGCGATTTATGGTATAATTTATATTTGAGGTGATTTTATGAAAGAAACATCATCATATAATAAACAACAAAAGTTGACTATTATGCAGTTTTTTCTAGAACTACCTAATTTTATTGCAGTTTTACTTTCCGCAATATTTTCAGGATCATTAATTGTTTGGTTAGATCTTATTGATTCACTAGGTGGTATTTTTGGTGAAGGCGTGGTTATGACTCAATCCCGTAAACTTAGTAAAGACCTAAAATTTAAGTACAATTATGGAGTTGGTAAGGTTGAAGCATTAACAACAATACTCTGCGAAGGTGTTGCGATTGGGGGACTCGTATGTATAATGATAATTTCAATTATTGAAATTATCAATCCTGCTAAACCAAGTGACTTAATCATTTATGTTGTAATACTAAAAATAATAAATGTTTTACTTGATTTATTCTTTGTTTATAAACAATATAAGATTAAAAAAGAATCATCTAGTAAGATTATTAAACGTGAATTTGTATCTAATATAGGTGCGTTAGCTTTTGATGTGGCAACCCTACTTTCACTTCTTTTCATTTGGTTATTTAGAAATTTCTTATTTTCATGGTATATTGCACCAATATTAAGTTTAGTAATTGCGATTGTCTTTACTTTCTTTTACAGTAAACACATTAAAAATGCGATTGATGAATTGTCAGATAAAACCCTTCCTGAAAATCTTCAATTTAAGATCTTAAAGGTTTTAGCACATCATCAACAAGAATATGAATATTTTGATAATGTTAAATCTCATTATAATGGTTCTGAACTTATAATTGATATAGTTATTTGCTTTTTTGATGATACACCATATAAGGACATTGCACAGTTTCAAAAAACACTTCAAGAAGAACTAACAGGCGTTCTTGGCGAGTGTGTTGTATCCTTAATTATATAACAACTAAGATTAGTAATGTTAGTTCCATTGACTTTATGTGATAACTATATTATAATGAAGACAATATAAAACATTGGCGTTTAAAGGATAAATAGAAATGGAAACAAATGATCGTCTTGTAATGGATAAAATACTAGAATGAGCAAAACAAGAGTTTTTGAAAAAAGGTTTAGTCGTGCTTCACTGAATGATATTTCTGTAAAAGCAGGAGACGCAACCGGAACACTTTATGGAAAATTCACAGATAAAGAAGAACTATTTAGGATAATAGTACAGGAATCAGCTGCTAGATTATATAACTATTAAAATAAAATGTATCTATTGTAATAAAGGAACTATGATTCCTATAAGTCATTTAAAGAAATAATATTATAACAATTAATTCACACTTTTTAAATAAAAGAACCTGAAAAAAAATTTTACTAAGTGGTTCTAGTTTTAATCATACAATATACTTTTGAAGTCCTCTATTAGGACTTTTTTTGTTGTTAACCATAAAAATGGAATTTCCTTATAAATAAAAAATAAGAACAAACAAAAGCCTTGATTAATGTGCTTTCTCAAATGTGATTGAATGAATATCTAGATATATTTTTGATAATCTTAGTAGTATTTTATATTGTGATGTTTTAAATAAAATGGAATTTTTTTTCAAAAACCCCATTTTATTTAAATGACCTTTTATTCTAATTCAAAGGCTCCAGTATATAATTGATAATATTCGCCTTTGTCTTCTAATAGTTTTTGATGTGATCCTCTTTCAATAATTCTACCATGGTCAAGTACCATTATGACACTTGAATTACGGATTGTTGATAAACGGTGCGCTATAACAAAAACTGTACGTCCTTTCATTAAAGCGTCCATTCCTTTTTGAACGATTGCTTCAGTTCTTGTATCAATTGATGAAGTTGCTTCATCTAAAATCATAACGGGGGGATCAGCAACTGCAGCTCTAGCAATCGCTATTAATTGACGTTGACCTTGAGATAAGTTAGTACCATTATTAGTTAAATAAGTATTATAACCCTCTGCCATTTTATTGATAAAATCATCAGCTCCAGCAAGACGAGCTGCCTCAATACATTCTTCATCAGTTGCATCTAACTTACCATATCGAATATTATCAAGTACTGTACCTGTAAATAAGTTAGTATCTTGTAAAACTATTCCAAGCGAACGTCTTAAATCAGCTTTTTTAATTTTATTGATATTAATTCCATCATATCTGATCTTTCCGTCCGCAATATCATAGAAACGATTGATCAAATTAGTTATGGTTGTTTTACCGGCACCTGTTGCCCCAACAAAAGCTATTTTTTCACCAGGATTAGCATAAAGCGTAACATCATGTAAAACTAGTTTATTTTCTTCATATCCAAAGTCAACATCAAACATTTGAACCGCACCAGCAAGTTTAGTATATGAAACACTACCATCACTATGGGGATGTCGCCAAGCCCACATGCCTGTGCGTTTTTCAACTTCAACAATTTCACCATCTACTTCTTTAGCGTTGACTAAAGTTACATAACCTTCATCTACTTCTGATGGTTCATCAATTAGTTTAAAGATTCTTCCGGCACCAGCTAGACCCATAATAACTGAATTTAGTTGATTTGAAATTTGACTAATGTTACCAGTAAATTGTTTAGTCATATTAAGGAAAGCAAGAATAATTGTAATATCTAAGATTTTACCAGATAAACTTACATTTACTACGCCATTATACACCATCACTGCTCCAATAAAAGCAAGTGATGCATATAAGATATTACCTATATTATTTAAGATAGGCATTAACATATTGGCATAGGAATTAGCTTTATTTGCTTGTTCAAATAAATCATCATTAACTTTATCAAAATCTTTTAATGTTTCTTCTTCATGGGTGAATACTTTTATAACTTTTTGCCCGTTCATCATTTCTTCAATGAAACCTTCGGTTTTACCAACCGCAGCTTGTTGAGCAATAAAATATTTTGAACTTCTTCCACCTATAACTTTAGTGATAAGCATAATTAAGATTACACCACCAATTACAATTAGAGTTAACCATAAACTAAAGTATAACATAATGAAGAATACACAAGTAATGATAATACCAGAAATAATAAATTGTGGAATACTTTGCGAAACCATTTGTCTTAAAGTATCAATATCATTAGTGTAATAACTCATAATATCACCATGGTTATTTGTATCAAAATATTTAATTGGTAAAGTTTGCATATGGTTGAACATTTCTTCACGCATTTTCTTTAAATAGCCTTGGGTTATTACCGCAAGTAATTGGTTATAAGTAATCCCTGCAGTAATTGATGCTAGATAGAAACAAATAAGTTTTATAACAATTGGTAAAATTTGGCTTGATAAAGCCGGCCAATCCCAAACATTAGTTTGCTTGGATTCTTCAATTGTATTTTTCAATATCTCTAATACTTGTTGCATAAATAAAGCCGGTATAGCTGATACTACCGCGTTAATCGCAATAAAGAATAATGTAATTGGTAATAAAACAGGATAACTCTTAAATAAAGATTTTAAAATTCTTTTTAATACACCTTTTGGTCTTGGTCTTTTATTCATTTGTATCACCTACCTTATTTTGAGAATCATATACTTCACGATAAATTTCATTGTTTGACATTAATTCATCATGAGTACCAATTCCTTCAATTATACCATTATTCATAACAATAATACGATCTGCATCTTCAACACTCGCAATACGTTGAGCAATAATAATTTTAGTAGTATTAGGAATATATGTGCTTAAACCTTTTCTAATTAAAGCATCAGTTTTAGTATCAACAGCACTAGTTGAATCATCAAAAATAATAATTTTGGGATTTTTTAGAAGGGCTCTCGCAATGCATAATCTTTGTTTTTGTCCACCTGATACATTACTACCACCTTGTTCAATGTAGGTATCATAACCATTTGGAAAGTTTATTATAAATTCATCAGTTTGTGCAAGTTTACATGCATGAACCATTTCTTCGTCGGTTGCGTCATTTTTGCCCCAGCGAAGATTGTCTTTAATTGTACCACTAAATAAAACATTTTTTTGAAGGACTACAGAAACTTGATTACGTAATACATCTAAATCATAGTCTTTAACATTAACACCGCCAACTCTAACTTCACCATCTGTTACATCATATAATCTTGATATTAACTGAATTAATGTTGTTTTAGCGCTACCAGTACCACCAATTATACCAATTGTTTCACCAGACGAAATATGCAAATTAACATCTTTTAAAATTATTTTACTATTTCCATATTTGAAATCAACATGTTCAAAATCAATTGAACCGTTTTTTACTTCCATCACTGGATCTACTGGATTAGTTATCGTACTCTTTTCATTTAACACTTCACAAATACGAACTGCTGATTCGGCTGACATTGTTAACATTACATAAATCATTGAAAGCATCATCAAACTCATAAGAATTTGAAAGCCATATGTAAGAAGGGCAGATAACTGATAATAGTTGACTTCAGTTGCTTTGCTTTTTACAATAAAGTATGAGCCTGCTGTAAGGATAAAGATCATAACTGAATTAAGACAAAACTGCATAATGGGATGGTTCCACGCTAAGATGCGTTCTGCTTTAGTAAAGTCTTGACATACATCGGTTGCGGCTACATCAAATTTTTGTTTTTCAAAATCTTCACGAACAAATGATTTTACAACTCTCATACCTTTAATATTTTCTTGAATTGAATTATTTAAATTATCATATTTTTTAAATACTTTTCTAAATAATGGCATTGCCTTTTTCGCAATCATTATTAGTCCAAATAGTAAAATTGGAATTACAAATACATAAATTAGTGCTGTTTTTCCCCCCATAATAAATCCCATTGTAAATGAAAAAATAAGCATAAAAGGACTACGAATTGCTGTTCTTATTAACATCATAAATGAAAATTGAACATTTGTTACATCTGTAGTAAGTCTTGTTACAAGAGATGATGTTTGAAACTTATCAATGTTTTCAAATGAATAAGTTTGAATTTTTCTAAACATATCTTTTCTTAAGTTTTTAGCAAATCCACATGAAGCGTTTGCACAAAACTTGCCTGCTAAGGCTCCACATGTAAGCGATAATAAAGCCATTACTACTAAGATTATACCATATAATGCAATAATCTTAAGATCTGATTTTTTGTTTAATTCTTCAAATAACTGCGAAACAATAAAAGGAATTGCACATTCCATTATTACTTCAAATAAAACAATAATCGGTGTTAAGATTGTTGGTTTCTTATACTCTCTAATACTTTTTGCAAGAGTTTTAAACATTTTTTCACCTCTTTCTTATTTACTTTCTAAATAGGTATTATACCATTTTTTTCAGAAATGTCAAATATTATAGAAAGAAAAAAATAACAATAACTTTGCAAGTATTGCTTTATTATTACTATTTTTTTTATTATAATTTTATTTATTTTCTTCTTTTTCTTTTTTGATATATTGGTAGTATGCCATAGTACTATAATTTGTTGTCATTTCTTTCAAGTAATTATATGTTTCATCACGTAAATTATTCGCTGCTTCTTTTACTGAAACATCAGATTTAGGGTAAATTGGATCACCAACATAAACTATCATTTGAGGTTTTTTTCTTAATTTGTAAATTCCTTTTGGCTTTTGATAGGTAACAACCACCGGTACACATGGTACATTATTACTAACCGCAAATCTAAAGCTTGTATTGGGAAATGGTCTTACCCCTGTATAATATGGCCATATATGAGCTTCAGGATAAATCATAAGAGCCTTTTTCTTTTTCATTAACATTGAAATTGTGCCATTAAGATTTTTTAATGCACCTGGTGTATCAGGAGTAGGTAGAGTACCTAAGTCTTTAGTTAGTCTTCTCACAAAGAAAATTGACACAGCATCTTTATTACCGATGATATATGTTCTTTTAGGATGAGCTAAAAACACATGACCTAAAAATGCATCACGTCCACTTGTATGGTTAGCATACATTATATAACCAGTTTTCTTTAATTTTTTTAGTTTTCGTTTTCCTTTTACTCTGACTCCTTTAAAGACTTTTCCTTCAATATATAGAATTGGGGCCGCAATAAAATAATATAAGATAAAACTAACAACTTTACGGATGGGGTTTTTTATTAAGTATTCATAGTTTTCATCAATTGTAACGTTTAAATTAGTCTTAGTATTAAAGAAATCATCATGTAGTTCATCTTCATAGTAAATTATACGTTCTTTATTTTTCATAGTTTTCAATAGCATCCTTAAACATTTGTTCCATTAAAGTGATACAATGATTGATTTCAAATTGTTTACTATATTCTAAATAACGTTTTGATAATTCTTGTTTTTCTTCAGGATGTTCAATCCAATAATCTATTTTTTCAACAAGGCTTTGAGAATCTCCTGCTTTAAATAAGTTAGTTTCTTCAAGAGCAAATGAGTTAGTTGCTGAACGAGTACTATCAGAAATAACGGGAACTAGCCCACATGTTATAGCTTCTAAACAAGCAATAGCTTCTATTTCAATATCCGCTGGATGAACATATAAATCTGCGTTATTAATAATATCAACTAAATCATGTTGAGAATAAAAACCAATAATAGGTTTATTAGGAAGTTTTCTACCCCATTTAATGGTTGCTTTTTCAAGTGGGCCTCGGCCTGCAATTACTAATTGAATTTGATCTTTATATTTGGAAAGGGCAATAGCATCAATTAATAAATCATGGCGTTTTTCACGTGATAGTCTTCCAATAGTTAATAGTGTAATTTTATCTTTCAAGACTTCTAATTTTTGAGCATCTTTTTTTGCGTATCCAGCTTCAACTCCATTAGAGATTACTCTTAAATCCATATCGTAACCATTTTCTTTAAGAGTTCTTGCGATAAAGGCGCTTGGACAATGTACATATGGAACATCATGATAAAACTTACGATAAAATCTTCGATAAATAAAACGATTAACCCATTTTACATTTTGAAGTTTAACATGTGATGTAACATTTTCTGCTTGACAGTGACATGCACTAGTAACTGGAATGTTTAATTTTTTCGCAATTTTTCTCGCTCTAATACCTGTTTTAAATGGTAACATAATATGGACAATATCTGAGCCTTTAATTGCTTCATAAAGAATAGCATCGACTGGTTTAGCAAGTTCAACTCCATTTTTCGCAACATAACCATTAAAAGGACCGAATGATCTAGTAGGTAGGGTATAATATCCTTCTTCTTCAGTTTTAAGTGGTGACACAACTTTTACCGTATGGCCTCTTTCTTTTAAGTGTTTAATTAAACGTTTAGCTGTTATCGTAGTACCATTATTTTCTTGTCCTAACACATCCGCAACAATTGTAATTATCATATGGCCTTTCCTTTCTTATTTGATTCGATAATAATTTCATTTATTTTATTTAACATCTCAACAAATTTTTTGGATTCTTCTTCGCCAAGTTTATCAAGAACAAGACTTGGTAGGCGGTAAATATTATCATGTTCTGACATTAATTTTTCTAAGCCTTTTGGCGTAAGTAAAATATATCTATTTCTTAAATTATGTAATAAAGTAGTTTTTTTAATATATCCAAGTTTTTCAAGTCTTTTGGTTTCTTTGGTCAAAGCTGGTTTTGACATTTCTAGTTTTTCAGCTAATTTAGATAAATTAATTATCTTTTGACCATATCCTTCATCAAAAGTTCCTTCTTCTTCAATAGTTGATAATAATAAATGATCGCTTGGAGTAATTGTAGTGGGTAAATTTTTTGAGAATAGTTTTTTTATTTTTGTAAATCCTTTAAGTAGTTCATCAATTACTAGCATTTTCGACTTTCCCCTTTATATATTCATAAATTTCATCCTTTATATTTTCATCTTTTAAAGCATAAGCTATCGTTGCTTTAACATAACCAGCATGGTCACCAATATCAAATCTTGTACCATTAAACTGATAAGCATAAACATCTTCCACCATACATGCCATTCGAAAAGCATCAGTTAACATTATTTCATGAATGTGATCATCTTTAATTTGTTTTAAATAATCAAATACATTATTTCTTAAAATATATCTACCAACACCAGCATATCTTGAAGGAGGATTCTCTAGTGGTTTTTCCACCATTCCACTTATCTTCATTTTTTGACTAGTTTTATCAACTTTAACAATACCATATTTATGACAATCTTCAAGTTTAACTTCTTTTACGCCAATATAGTAGGCAGGACATTCTTTATACTGATTGATTAAATCACCAATACCATAACAAGGCTTGCATTCCATTATTAAATCATCTCCAAGGAGCACTCCAAAATCGTCACTTCCTATTTTTTCTTTACAACACATTATCGCATCGCCTAAACCTCTTGGTTCTGGCTGAATAACAAAAGTAATTTTTACTTGTTCAATTATCTTTTTTAGTTCATCTAATTCTTTTTGTGGTTTGGTTAAATCTTTATAATAATCACTATGCATATCAAAATAATCAATTATATCTTTTTGATATTCGCTAATTACAATAATTATTTCTTCAATCCTTGCCTTAATGCATTCTTCTACTAAATACTGAATAGTTGGTTTATTAATAATTGGAAACATTGTTTTATATACACTTTTTGTAACTGGTAAAAACCTAGTACCTTTACCTGCTACTGGGATGACTGCTTTTTTGATTGTATTAGACATAGTTTTTCTCCTTATTGTTTAACCCGGTTAACTATCATTTTACTCTTATTTTTTTATTTGTCAAGTAATGCAACAATTTATACCTAATACATTATATTCAAAAATCATATATTCCATAACATAAAGTAATATATCTAATATTAAGAAAATAAAAATCCCCCTTAGTAGTAAGAAATACTTACATTTTTAGGTTCTATAAATTTATAAAGTAATTGTGAATGTGATGGTTGAATCATTAGTTGTCGTAACATTAATTTTGTCTTTATGTTGTAAGACTATGGCTTTAACAACGGAAAGTCCAATACCATGTTCTCTTGTTGTGCTGTTTCTTGAATTATCTGGGCGATACAAGACTTCAAGTTGAAATTATTAAGGTTACCTGTTAATTTTTCTTTAGTTGTATTTGAAATAATAATCTTTTTATTTTTACCATTTGTATAAAGTTTAACATTTATATTTCCTAAATCATCAAAGTATTTAACCGCATTATCAAGTAGTAATTCCATCATTTCTTTTATTAACTTCATATCACCTTTATATGTCACATTAGGAGTAATATCAAAGCTATATTTTTTATTATTAGTTGTAAAAACCGGAATATACTGTTTTGTCACATCTTCAATTATTTTCTTCATCCATTTTGGATAAAAAGACAAGTTTATTAGTAAGTTCCGTTAATCTTGTTACTTGATCTTTAATGTTTTTAGTCCATTCACTTTCGCCATCACTATATTCTAAAATCTCACAACTAGCATTTATAATCGTTAGTGGGGTTTTAATTTATGACTAGCATCTGTAATGAATTGTTTTTGATAATTTTCGACTACTAGTCTAGTTATTACTAATGAAAATACGACAACTAAAATCAAAACAACCACAATTCCAATTGTGCTTACCACAATACTAGTATTTAAGAATTTATGAAAAGTATTTAAGTCTCTCGTACAATCAATAAATATAATCATTGTCTTTCATCAGTAGTTGTAAATTTAAGATATTTATAGTTATTTTTAAACCCTTTTTCCTTATCCACCTTCAAAACATCACTAGCATATGCTTTAGCCGTATTAGTATCCACCGCATAATTGTTATGTTTTAAAATTGTAACCAAGGCATTAGATAAAGTTTTTCATCTTCGACTATTAATAAACGCATATAATCACCTTCTTCATATATAGTATACCAATAAGCCTTAAATGAAACTAAAAAATAACTCTATAGATCATAAGATCTATAGAGTAAATTTTTAATTATTATGCCATTTTATTTAAAGCATTTGCTAAACGAGATTTTTGTCTAGCAACATAGTTTTTATGATGAATGCCTTTTGTTAAAGACTTATCTAACTTCTTGCAAGCAAAACTATATGCTGCAGCGGCTTTTGCTTTATCACCTGATTCAACAGCAACTTCAAATGCTTTTACTGCTGTTTTTAAAGATGAATTAAATGATGCATTTAATAATCTTTTTTTATCGTTTGTGATATCTCGTTTCATTTGTTGTTTAATGTTTGCCATTGCTACACCTCCAATGAAATAACGTATGTATTATACCATAAAACTTTGTTTTAGTAAAGTAAAGTGATTAAACAATTACTTTATGGTTTTGTTAATGCTTAAATTTAATTTGTTTCTGATACCACTTCTTTTGAAAAATAATTGTTGTATAGTCTTTAGTAACAAGAAGTTTAGATTGATCATATCTTGTGACAACTTTATTATTAGGAAATCCAAATGTATTACGGTAACCATTCATACACACCGCATACTCATAATTTAATTTGTTTAAAAAGTCTGTTGTACTTGAGGTGTATGAACCATGGTGAGGAACTTTATATATATCTACTACTATTTCTTTGTATTCTTTAAGTAACTCATTTTCTATTTCTTTTTCCATATCTCCCGTCATTAAAATAGTTTTATCAAATATATTAACTTTCATAACAATACTATCATTATTAGGACTTGTGTGTTTCTTACTTGGTGATAAAACCTGAAAGTTAATATTTTTATACGTAATACTACTTCCTTTTTTCACTTTTATAATGTTTCCATTATATAAAGCATCTTGACAAATTTTTTCTGTAATAGTATCGTAACTACTTATTACAATATTTTTAATTTTAAAATCTTTTATTAATGCATGAAGCCTACCATTATGATCACTATCACTATGACTGATAATGACAAAATCTAATCTTTTTATTCCTTTTTTCTTTAAAAATAAATCCAAATCATTATTTATATTTTCACCAGTATCAATTAAAATATTAGCACTATTAAACGCTTTAACAATTAAGGTACTATCACCAACTGGCAAATCTAAAAAATATATTTGGTCGTTTAAATTTAAGTTAGCACTATTACTCCATATAAAAATTAGTGATGCCATGGTTACTCCCGCTACAATCTTTTTCTTTATTTTACTATTACTTAAAAATAGAATTACAATTATTAAAAATAACGAATAAAAAATAATCGGAAAAATCTCACTACTTGTGGATAGCCTTAATTCACCAATTTTAACTACACTTAGAAACGAAGTAACCTTACTAAAAACTGTAACAATTAATTCATAAACGGGACTTAAGAAATTAAAAATGGTAACAATTAATGAAAATGGCAAAAGAATATATGTTACAAACGGAATATAAAATAAATTATAAATAATTGACAAAGTGTTAATACTTGGATTAATATGAACGATAATAGGGATTGTAACTAAAATACTATTAATACTCATTATAAGATTATTAAGAATAAAACCTTTTATTTTTTTATACTTTAGAAGCGGACTTATGACAACTAAAGATGTTGAAATAATAAAAGTTAAAATAAAAGAATAATTCATAAGGTAATATGGATTAACAATAAGAATCATGGTGATGGAAATAGTATATATATCAAGAGTTGTAAGATTTAAACTTGCCTTTTTGTTTATTTTAGATAAAACATAGATTAACAAAACTCTTAATATAGAAACCAAATATAATGTAATCATAAAATAAAGCAAAAAGAAAACTATGATTATTGTTGTATGAAACTTAGATGGTACCTTTAGATATTTTAATAGTTTCTCTACTATTTTTTGAAGTACATTCATGTGTAAACCTGAAATGACAAATAAATGGCCAATTCCCACACTTGATATTTCCTCAATTAATTCTTCACCCAAACTAGTTTTATCACCTATTAACAAAGCTTTCAAAAATCCCCTTGTTTGCCCCTTAAAATGGAAATTAAAGTAGTTTAATACTTTTTGATGTATTGTATAAATAGTAACACTTGTTTTTATTTTTTCATAGGTTATATCTTTAATAATTCCTTTAATATTATTTTCTTTTAAATATCTTTGATAATTAAATAGTAATGGTATATGATTAGTATCACCTTGCGTTAGATTACCAGATACTTCAATATAATCGCCTATTTTTAGAGTTTTTTTATCATCATAAAAAATATACTTAAGTTTATTACTTCTTACAATAACTTGATTACTTTTTGTTTTTTCTTTAACTGAAGTTACGACTCCTTGAAGATTAATATTTCCATAATCTATTTTTTGGTAATTAACATTTCTAATTATTAGATTTACTCCAAGAAAACTTGTAATAATGATTACCATAATCATATACTTAATTGATTTTACTAGTAAATATCCTAAATATAAAATGCAGACACCTAGCATTAGCCAACTAAACCTGAGTATAACAATGAGTATTAAAACAATACCTAAACAAATTAAATGAAAATTACCATTTAAATTATTAAACTGTAATAAACGCCTTAATCTTTTCAAAGAGATTTGAACTAATTCCACTAACTTTTTTAAGATCATCAATACTAGTGAACACTCCTACCTCGTTACGATACTTAACGATTGCTTTCGCTTTGGTTGAACCGATTCCTTCAATCGTCGTTAATTCATCAATTGAGGCATTATTTATATTTACTTTTGTTGATATTTCTTTAATTGTCGGGATTACAATTAACTGATTATCTTCAAGTTTTTTAACTAAATTTACTTCTGATAAATTAGCATAAGCAAGTACTCCTCCTGCCAAATCAATAATATCTTTAATAATACTACCTGATTCTACTTCATATATACCTGGATATTTTACTGCTCCTTTAATTTCCACCATTAACATTTCATTAGTTTTTACTACTTCAGTATTACTTACTTTTACTTCATCTTTACAGCCTACAAGAAACATTAAACAAATAATTAAAAATATAGTTCTTTTCACTCTATCACCCACTTATATAATACGAATACTACAACAATTAAAAATGTAAAACTTTAATTTTTTTCAAATTTATGGTAAAATAACATGAGGATAAAATTATGAGATTATATAAATATATTAAAACATATGGTAATTATACAAATAGTGAAGTAACTAAATTATATCAAGAAGGTAGAATTAAAGTAAATGGAAACATCATTCCATATCTTTGGATTTTAAACGAAAATGATATTGTTACAATTGATGATAAGGTTCTTGAAAAATTTCCATTTGTTTATTATCTATATTATAAACCAAAAGGAATTAGATCAGATATTACAAGCGAGGCAACTAGTTATTTAAAAAAACTAAATTTACCACATAAAGTAGTGCCAGTTGGTAGACTTGATAAAGAAAGCGAAGGATTAATGATTTTAACTAATGATGGCAATTTTATTAATGAGTTAAATGATCACTCTAATAACTACACTAAAGATTACCTTGTAACCTTAAAAGAGAAAATAACTCCTAACTTTTTGGAAAACGTTAAAGAACCATTTATTATTAAAGATAAGAAAACTCTTCCCATTATTATTAAACAACTTGATGATTATAGAGCACTATTTACTTTACAAGATGGCAAGTACCATCAAATTAGGAGAGCAGTAATTCGTTCAAATAACAGAGTTGTTTTACTAAAAAGAGTTAGAATCGGACCATTCACAATTGGTGATTTAAAACCAAATGAATTAAAAGAATTTAAAACAGACTTGAATTATTAACTCAAGTCTGTTTTTTGATAACCAATAAGTTTTTTCCATCTACCAATAGAATAACAAATAACGGAGATTAAAGCTCCTACTGCCCAGCCTATTGGCCAAGAAATAAATATACCTTTAACCCCTAATTTATCAATTAATAAATAAGAACATACTACTCTTATAATTAAATCCGCAAGGGTACCAATCATGAAACATAACATATCTTTTGATCCCTTTAAAACACCATCACACGGAATTTTAATAGCCATCAAGAAAAGAAATGGAGCAAGGGTAGTTAGGAACATACATCCGGTTACAGTTACAGCTAATGGTTCATCTTTCTTTTCAAAAATTGATAAGAATGTTTCTGGCATTATTAAGAATAAACTTGTCGTAATTACAGTTAAGGCTGCACATATAATAAGTGCTGCGATAAAACCTTGTTTAATTCTTTTATATTCCTTAGCTCCTGCATTTTGAGAAACATATGTCGATAAGGCATTAGAAATTGTAAGGAAAATATTAATTATTACATAACTAATTTTATAAGCCGCGCCATAACCTGCCACAACATCAGTTCCTTGCTTATTAATAAGAGATTGTATAAGTAATTGTCCAATTGAAATTGTTGATGCTTGAATAATTGATGGTATCGCAATAGGTAATACTTTTTTTAATAATGAAAAATTAATAATTGCTTTACCATTACTTACTCGTTTTTTTACAAAAACAATTAAGATCACAAATGATAACATTGATGCTAAAGCTTGAGCGATAAATGTTGCAAGAGCAAGACCTTCAACCCCCATCTTAAAAGTTGTAACAAAATATATATCTAGTCCAACATTTAAAAGGGTTGAAAAAATTAAAAAATATAGTGGAATTCGTGAATTACCAAGTGACTGGAATATTGACGTAACCGTATTATACAAAAACAAGAAAATTATTCCTGCTGTGTAATACTTCAGATATATTACCGCATCATCATAATAATCATCGCTAACATTTATCATTGTAATTAAATTATTTACTAAGAAGAATCCAGTTACACTAATAACTAATCCTACTAAAAGGATTGTTAAAATTGATGTATAAATAGTTTGTTTTGCATGTAACAAATTATTTTCACCAATAAACCTTGATACAACAATATTAACACCAACGCCAAAGCCAGTTCCAATTGCTAGATAAATCATTGTAATTGGATATGAAGCACTTACCGCAGCAAGTCCTTTTGAACTAACAAATTTACCAGCAATCATACTATCACAAATATTATAGAACTGTTGTAGTGTTACCGATAGAATCATCGGCAAGGCAAATAATAAAAGTGCTACAAATGGTTTACCTTTAATTAAACTAGATTTCATAAATATTCATCTCTTTCTACTATTATTCATTATACATCTTTTTCTTAAGATATGGTATTAAATAGTAATGAAAGCCTTCTTCTTTTTACAAAATAAGTCAATTACAACTATAAACTAAATAAAATGACTAGCCCTTAACATTAAAAGTGATGTTTGTTTAACTATTAATATTTTTATTTAAAAATTTATCTAAATCAGAAAATTCATTTATATTATATTTAATAGTCTTTTTTTGATTATTATCCAAAATTAGAATTATTTTATTCATACATATAATTCCTTTTTAAAAGAAACAATATTTTCTTTGAATTGACGCACGAAGTTCTCAAATTTAATATATTTAATTTTTTTCACTATAACCTCCTAATTATTTACTTACTAATTTTGCTCCAACAGCGCCATTAAATAATGTTCCAGCTGACTGCCAGCCTGTACGTCCTGTTGCCCATGGATCTGAAACATATATATAATTTCCATTATCTTTTACATCTAGTAATGCCATATAATGCTTATCAGTAGTAAAAGTACTTCCAGCACTTCTTAACACATATATTATAACTGGATTTCCTGATTTTAAATGCTCTATTATTTTGTTTTTATCAAATGGCACCCCAGCATTTTTATTTTCAAATATTCCCATTTCAGTAACTGTAAATCCCATTCCTCTTAGCGAATTTGTTAAATTACTATTAACTAGATAGCACTCATATGGATTTTTATTTATTCCGTATCCAGATGCTACTATTGCAACAGATGTTACTCCACATCCAACTTTTGATACTGTTGAATCATATATTCTCTTACTGCTGTATGGTGCTCCATTTTGTTTATATTCTTTAAACTCCCTACCAAATTGGTTTGTAAATGTTGTAGTATATCCATTTCCGCCAGTTACATTTTTTTGTTCACTTACATTTACGCCTGCAGCTTTATAAATCTCTGTCATTATTGCAGTAACTCCTGGTGCCCATGATTGCGAACCCGGACAATATTTTGCTGATATTGTTTGTACAGAGTTCTTTCCCTCTGAGAAATACTCTTTTTTTATTAATCTCATAAAATCCTCTGTTGCTTCTGTATAGCTAGGATATACTCGCCATGTATTGCCTTTTGAGTCGGTCCACGAATTTCCATTATAGTTTCCTTTTATGCTTCCCCAATTATTAGTATTATTTTTAATCAGCTTAGCATCTTTAGCAGCACCACACTGATTTTCTTGTTGAAACACTGCAATAGCAAAAACTGCATTAACATTATATTTATTTTGTAATTCAATAAATTTACTTGCTCCAACACTATCTAAATTATTTCTTCTTGTACCAGAATTTGCCCATTTTTCTATTGCAGTTTTCAATTGTTCTTCATTTAGTACTAAATTTTCTGAAGATTTAGTTGTTTCCACAATATATCCACCAACCAAACCTACTGCTGTTAGCTCATTTCCACTTGCTATCTGATCCATTATGCTACTGATGTCAATACTTGGCTCTATTCCCATTACTAGTGCTTTCATATACTCAAATATATTAATATATATTTCTGCTGAGTCTAAAGTATCTGAAAAGAATTCATTTAATCTATCTTGTAGTTCATATATATGCTCTGTTGTTGTATGTCTATATTCGTCACTAATTAAAATATCATAAAAGCCACCTTTTCCTTCATCTTTAAATTCTAGTTTAGCCTTAGAATCATCCACTGCATATTCTATTCTTGTTATATTTTCTGTATTTGTTGCTTTTACTGTTCTCTCTTTTGCCCATACAGATCTATATGACCAGCCTGTCCCCGTTTTTATATCTATATTTGTGATATTTATTGTTTTTCCTTTTTTTGCCGCTTCAGCAGTTATTTCAGATTTCATATCTGGTTTTAGTTTTTGATATCCTGCAGACGAAGTAATAGTATCTATTCTAATATTTTCTTCTGGATCAATTTTTTGTGTAGTTGGTCCTCCTGTTGAAACATTTTCTGGCTCAGTTTTTGATTCTTCTTTATAAGCATTTTGCATGTTCCAAAAAATAGTATTTGCCTTACTTACTACAATTTTAGGAGTAGTAGATATATTTGTACTATTTGTTGTTTTTGTATACTTTTCTTCTTGATCCAGTTCATTATACTTATCATAATTATATCTTTCATTTTTTTCTTTTTCATCATTCTCTTTATAATCATATTCCAATTTAAACAAATATTTGTAATCAACTTTCGCTGTTCCTTCTTCTACATATTTATTTTGTACTGTTGTAACTTCATCATAAACAGTTAATTCTACTTCATTTTTCAATGCAAGGTTTACAACATCTTCACAAAAATTTGCATCCTCTGTTATTGTTAATAATGTAAAGAAAAATGGGTATGGTGTAGCAAATTTTTGTATTACGCTCATATATGGAACAGTGGTTTTTACATATATTGTTTCCTGCAAATAGCCATCATCAGCTACATGCCCTTTATCTCCACTTAGTTGACTACTAGATGTTGATGTTGATCCATTTGCAACTGACAGATTAAAAGCTTCATCTAATGTAAAATAATTTAACACATCAGAGCTATTAGTTTCTATCAATTCGTCAAATTCTTTTTGTGGTTTATATTTTAATTCATAATCATTCCTTTTTATTTTTACATTTCCCTGAAAACTATCTCTAACTTTATTTGTATCTCCGCCTAAATCTGGGTACATTGTTTTTAACTCAGCTTCTACAAACTTGGGAAGGAGATGTAATTCTTTTTCACTATATTCTTGCAAATCCAAATCCATAGTTAATTGTCCTAATGAATCTTCTTTTGCATTTGAAACTTTTACTAAAACATATTTTTCAAAATTTGTGAATGTAGCTGGGTCATATCCTATCGCTGTTAACAGCTTATTGGCTAACTCAATTTCTTTGCTTTCAAATTGATATTCGTAGACGCCATTATTAAATATTGTTTTTCCAATATCAAAGAATCCACTCTCTGTGGTAATTTTTTCTTTATCATCTTTATATGATTTTATTTTACTTTTTTGTACAACATAATGTGCTCCTGCCAAAAGAATTGTAAGTACTAATATTACAGCTACTACAATCCAAAATACTGGGCTTTTAGCTAGAGCTAAAAAAGCTTTTTTTAAGGCCTCCTTCATTGCCTTTTTTGTGGCCTCTTTTGCTGCCTGTTTTGCTTGTCTTGCTGCTTCTTTTGCTGCTTCTTTTGCAACCTCAGCTGCTACATTATTCTCATCTTCTTCTTGCAAGTTTTTCACCTCACTTTAAACACCAACATTTATATTTGAAACATTACTATATTCTTGTTTATTTTCCTGTTTTTTATATTCATCATAATCTAGTATAATATCTTCAAATGTTATTCCTTTAGAAGATATTTTTTCCGTATATGATTTATTGAATTTTATAGTTCTTGTAATACTTAATAGCGGGTTAATTATCAATAATCTTTCTGGTATTTCATTAGTATATGCTGTTTTCTTACCTCCCACTGAATCTTGTAAATACATTGAATTGTTCTTCCTGTATCCATCCATCAAAATTGTCTTCTGCGTATTGTTTGTTATTTTTATTTCATATTCTTCATAATCAATATATATTTTTCTGCTTATTACATTTATTCTAACATAGTCATTACTATTTTCTGTATTTAATTCTTCTTTCGCAATAAAGTTATTTATATTTATTTTATAATCATTATTCTCTTCAACAACTGTATAATAGCTATCTATTGCATTATTATTAACTACTCCAGTTGCTAATGCATTTTCATATATACTTATTTTATATATACTATATTTACCTGACATCCATAATTTTATATCATATGTTTTAGCTGTGTTAAAAACTAAATCTGTATAGTCATTTTTAAATTTTTCTAATACTGGAAACATTTCCTCTTTGCAGTCTGTACTTAACAAATCATATGCTTCTTCAGTTTTTCCATTATTGCATTTTTCTAAAAAAGCACTTATAAGTTTTAATTTTTCATCTTGTATTTTTTCACTATTATAATTACTGCTTAAAGAATCTTTTTGATTATTAGGATAAATAGTAGTATTGCTACTACTATTTATCTCATCATTTGTATTAATTTCTGAATTTCTTTTTTTAGCATCATTATTTAATGTTTGCAATAATATTATCGTGAATGCAATTGCTAGTATTGCAATCCATATAACTCTTCTATTACTATTATAAAAGCTTAATATTTTATGCAATTTCGAACCTCCCATTATTTTTTCTATTTTTCTTTGGTTCTATTTTTTATTTGTTTTTCCTGTTGTTTTATTTTGAACTGGAATTTCTTTACCTTTTACTCTTGCAACTTGTTTTAAAATAGTATCTGTTGTTTGTTCTGCTTTTTTCAAGTCATATCCCGGTTGACGAGTAAATTTATCTATCATCTTATTTCTTCCTGTATTGTACCTATCATAATCATCATACATATCATCACTAATTCCTTTTGCAAATGCTGGAATTCTTTTTGCTAGCTCAAGTGTTGGCACTTCTGTATTTGCTTTTGTTGCTTCTTTTGCAGCCTTTTCTCCTCCGAATTCGCTTGTCATTTTTAATGATTTTATAATCTGATCATCATCAGTAGTTCCATAGTTTTCTCTCATTTCAAGAGCTGCCTCTTTTGCAGCTTTAAAATTCTCATTTCCAAAAGCTTCTCTATATTTATCATCTATTTCCGCATCATTTTTCCATTTGTCATTCAAAGCTGCCTCTTGCTTAGCTACATAATCTTTACCATAATATCCTCTTTTTGCTATATCCCAATCTTTTGATACTCTTGATATTCCTTTATCAGCAACTACTCTACCTGTCTTTGATCCTGCTGTTGCTGCTATTCCTACAGCAGAGGCTATTTTACTTGGGTCACCAGACATTAATGCTGCCGATCCAGAAATTAATGCTGCTGTTCCAGCAAACGTGTATCTTCCAGCCGTTCTTGCTCCTAGTTTTAAAGCTTTTGGTGCAGCCACTTTAGCACCATTCCATGCTTCTTTTCCAAGTGCTTTTGCACGAGCTTTTCCGCCCATTCCTTTTGTTGCCTTCCATGCATTTATATAATGTGAACCCGTTTTATTTCCTAATCTCATTGCCTTGTTTCTTGCAACTGCTTTTATAGCATTTCCTACCATTTGTCCTTTTGTTAAATCATTGCTATCTTCTGCCTCAAGTTCTGAATTTTGTTCCTGCATTGGAATTGTATTTTGCTCTTGTTCTTCTTGTTGCTCTAGCTGTTCCGCATATCTTGCTTCTCTTTCTTCTTGCTCTTTTTCCAATTCTTGATATGCCTTATAATCGTCATCAGACCAATCAGCTCCTGGTGTTGTTCCTTCATCTAATAAAGAATCTAACGCCGCTCTCTCTGATTCTATTGTTTTTCCTTCTTCATCTAAATCGTTATTATTAAAATTATTTCCTGAATTTTGAATTGGTTCGTTATTATTTTGTTGGCTTTGTCCATTACCATCTCCTGGATTCAATCCATCATATGGATCTTCTTTCGCACGAATTCTATCTGGTTGACTAGCTCCATCACCACTTCCGCCAGATCCACCGTTTCCACCAGATCCGCCTTTACCCTTTGCAACTTTATTTCCTATTTTACCAGCAACATTTGCAAGCATAGAACCTGCAGCTGCTCCAGAAAATGCTCCCATTGTAGACGCCTTTTCGAAGCCAAACATTTTTCTCAATAGTTTTTCTGCTTGTGTCATAAATCCCAATACAACAATTGTATATATTATATTTGAATTTGCAAACTCTAGTGCTGAACTAATAAATATCATATATATTAACAAATGAAATGGTTGTATTAAAACATTAAATGTAAACTCTTTAAGCCACATATTAAATGCCTGTGCTTGTCCATCATTTAATTTATCTATTGGATATGTAAGTGTTATTAATGGTGCAATCAATGTTAAAAATGCTATTCTTATAAACCTTCCTATATATTTAGCAAAATATATCACTGTAAATCCAACTAGAAATAAGTATGTTATTGTATATCCTAATCCAGAAGCGCCATTTAAATTAGCATATAATCTAGCATATTGCATTAAGTTAGCAACTCCTGTAATTTCATTATTCGCATTAAAAACATTTCCCTTGATTACCAAGTGTTCTCCTTGTAGCTTGCTCAACACTTCACTAAATTTTTCATTATTTGTTTTATCATTAAATGTAAATTTTGCATCATCTCCGACAACACTAGGCAATTTAATTCCTGGATTGCCCATATTTGAATTAAACAAATCAGTTAAATTTTCTGTTAGGGTAAATGTAAATGCCATTATATAATGTAATAAAAATATTAAACATATTGCACCTACCCAAGACGAAATCATTTGTTTATACTTAGCTTTATCTGATGCTGTACTTGATATTACAACTCTTATACCTATGTATACTAGAACAGAAAGTAATCCAACTAGTGAAAAGTTTCTTATTGCAACATACCATTTAGCAATTGTTGATCTCAACACATTCAAATTTTTTTCTACATTATCAGCATGTGAAGTAGATGTTTTTCCATCCATCACTACATCATCGTCTCCACCTAATGCTTTCTCCAATGTTCCATCCATATTAATCGCATTAATAAAGTTTGGATTTAATGAAGCAATTTGATTTCTAAAAATTGATTCTGGTGTAAGGTATAAATATGCTGGGTACTTTATATTGTTATCACCAACATCATCCCATGCATCATGTCCTTCTCCTGTTTCTTTATCTCCCACTGGTGCAACATTTGCACATGGAACAGTAAATTTATTTCCTATAACTATTTTTTGAGCTATAGTCATAATTGCATCTCCAACAGTATAGCATAATTTTTTTATTGGAGTTAATAAAGTTCCACCATCAAAGCTAACATCTTCTACCGTTATCTCTGAATCTATCTTTACTGGATTATACGAATGTGTATCCGTTCCATTATCAGATGGCCTTAGTGCCATTGAATAATTTGGCACGATACAACTAAATAATAGCACTGTTAAAACTATTAAAAATATTTTTTGAGTTATTTTTTTACTAGCAATATTTTTCATTGTTTCCTCCTATATTTTAACTTTCTCTCGATTGTTTCATTTGTGCTATTTTATTTAAGTTTGTTTCTACAAACTCAAACTCTTTTCTTGTAGGCTTAATTTGTAATATTGCTGTATCCGCTCCTACTTTAAGTAATCCTTCACCTTTTAAGCAAGTTACTAAGAAGCCAGCTTCTCCTTCACTTAACTTAAATACCTCTTTTAAGTAGTTTATTTCTGATTTATCTTGTGCTAAAAATAGCTTTGTATCTGATGATGTTAAAACTGCTTGTGCTTCTGGTTTTTCATAGAAATCTTGGAATCTTTGAGAAATTATTGCAAGTGATACATTTCTTTTTCTTGCACGTCTTGCCATTGTGTTTAAAAAATCTACTGCTTCTGGATATGGAAGAAGCATCCAAGCTTCATCAACTAAAACTCTTTTTTTAGTTGCTTTTGTTCTATCTTCACTATTCTTTTTAACATATTTTTCCCAAATCCAAGAAAGTAATATTTGTTGTGCAAGTGGTCTTGCAAATCTTTCCTCTAATTGAGATATATCCAAGTTTATAAATGGCGCACCTTCTAACAATTCAAATGTAGATTGTCCGTCGAAATATGCCATTTGTCCATTTAATTCTCTTACATATTGTTTCATTACTTTTATTAAATAGCTGTAATGGAATCTATAATCTGAATTATCATTTTGCTTTGCCTTTTCTACTATTCTTTTATACCAAGAACCAATTGTTGGCATTTCCTTTTTTCTTTTTCCTAAAGCATCTCCAGAAATCACACTATCTGATTCATATAAACTTGCTGGATCTGCTGTAATTCCCACTCTTGCATATTCTTCTGCTACTGATTCTGATATTATTTGTTTTGTAAGTTCGTTTACTTCTGTACTTCTTGTACTTCCTCTCGCCATTGTTAAAAGTGCTTGTGTTACGTCCTCTACTTTGTTCTCTACATTTAATATAGGTCTTTCTCTACCTGTTATCTCATCTTTTACCTTTTCTACTTCTATATCAAATAAGTTAATAATTGTTTGTGAATTAGGGCTTATTACTACATTTATTCCTCCAAGCGCCTCTGCAACTATTGTATACTCACCTTCAGCATCTAGTGCTAAACTTTCTATTCCCATAAGAACAGAAGATCTTGAAATTAGTGTTTTCATTGTAACAGATTTACCAGCACCAGATTTAGCAAATATAACCATATTATAATTTGTTAAACTTGGGTGGAAATTATCAAATAAAATTGGCACACCTGTTTGTTTATTAAATCCTAGTGGAACACCTGTTGGATGTCCTACTTCTGATGTAGTAAATGGAAATACTGTTCCCATTGATCTACGGTCAAATGTGTGAATCTTCTTTATTTTGTCTTCCATTAATGGTAAATTTGATTGAAATCCCTCTTCTTGTATGCCCCATGCTGATTTTATATCTATTAACGATTTTGACATTTCTGTTGCTAATAATTTTGTTAATCTGTCTAAATCTTGTAAATTATATGCAAATAATGTTGAAACAATTGAAGCTTCATAAAGTTTATTAAATCCAGCCGCAATTTCGTCTCTCAAAGATTCTGCCTCTGCCCTTTTTTGTGCTAATAAACTCTCTCTATTTATATTTCCTTTGTCATAAGCTACAATTCTTTCTGTTTCTAATTCGTTTATAACTTTGTTTAGTTCATTTTGAGATCTTGATTCTGCTATTGGATTAATATATATTGATGTGTTTATATCTCCAAACATATACATATCTCTTAAAAGTTCTGGGAATGTAGCCATACGTGGCAATGCTGATATAAAAAAGGTCCTTGCAAATCTAGTAGTTGTCGATATTATTTCTAATCTGTCTATATTTGAAGCATCTATACCAGATGGTGCTATTAACTCTTTTATTGTTTTCTTTTTTAATAGTCCATAACCATTTTCATTTTCAGCAATACTATTTTGTAGTTCTGCTAGCTGATTTTGCTTTTGCTTTTTTGCCATCTTTTTCCCCTCCTTTATCTTTTGTTTTTATTCTCTTTTTTGCTTCTTTTGCTACATCTTGTCCTATATAACTTTTGCTGTCCTCTAATATCTGTGCTGCCATATCTGCTATTAGGTCATCCATTGTTAATTCTTTTTGTTCTAATTGTTTTTGTTTTTCAGATTTAACTTCTTCTATTGCTGTTCTAGCTTCTTCCATTGCTTTTTCTTGTATTTGTGCATCTAATGTTTTTATTTTTTTATCTAATACATCTTGTGCTGTTATATATAATTCATCATAACCTGCTTGCAATGCTTTTTTCATTCCATATATTTCTGCTTCGTCTCTATTGTATGCATTATATAATAGATCAACTAGTTCATATGAGTCTAGCACCTTTCCTGCTACGCTACATGCTGCTAATGTTCTTATTATTGATTGTGCTTTTGTGTATAACTCAGAGAAAGCTATGTTTCTAATTTCATCTTTATCAAATAAATCATTACCTGCTTCTGATGAATAATATGGAATTACTATGTAATATTGTTTTCTAAGTACATTTTTGTTCAAACTCATTCTTTCTGTATTAAAAATTATATCTTTTCCATATTCATATAAGTTCCTTTGTTTTGTTATTTCCAATTTATATTTTTGTAATTGTTTTTCGTCATATCTTCCAGATTGAACCATTTGTTTATATTGATTTTCTTTTCTATCTAGCTCTTCTTTTATTCCATCTACTCTATGTTTATAATTTTCTAAACTGCTATCTAAATTTATTGTTCTACTTTGTGTATATATTTGAATTGGATGTCTTAATGTATTTAAAAATTGTGAAAACCCTTCTTCTACTGCATTTTTTTCCATTCTAGACATTAAATCATAATTTATTCCTTGGCATTCTACAACCATTAAATATCTTTTTCCATTTTTTTGTACAATCATGTTATCTTCTATTTTATCAAATTCCATAAATGAAAAAATTGATTGTTTATTATATGATTGTGGAACTTTAGTTTGCTGTTTTGTTCCCTGTTCTTTAATCTCTGTATGTTTTTTTTCTTTTCCATTTTTCTCATCTAGGCTCATTTTCCAATAAACTAATGCTAATATTAATATAATAAAAACTAATATTGCTGCAATTATCACAAATATACTAGTTATCTCCATTATCATTTTCCTCCTTTGTATACACATATATTTTTTTCTTCTTTGCATGAAATTTTATTGCTCTTTTTATAACATCATCGATATTTTGTCCACTTGTTTGTGTTGTAAATTTTAATGATGGTATTTCTGGAACCTTTAACATTCCTATTGCCCATCCTATTGCAGCAAAGATTACAGCTATTATTATCCCTACAATTCCAAGTCCTATTGCCTTTAAAATAAAATAAAATACTAATCCTATAGCCGCAGTTATTGCTGTGTATATTAAAGATTTAGGAGTAAAAATGAATAATATTCTTCCTTCTCCCTTTACATTTCTAGGTATTTCATATGTTCCCAAAATGAATTCCTCCTTAGTACCTTTTTATAGTTATATCTATTATAACAAATTTTTGGCCAAATTGTAACATTTTTGGCGTAAAAATATAAATTTCATATATTTGTAATGTTTTTGTAATAATTACCCGATTTTTGGCAAAAAAATAATAGCCTTGCGGCTATTATTTTTATTTATTTTATTGTGCTTGCCCAATCGTAAATCATACCTGCTACATTTGATGCTGCAAATATTAATACTGCACCAATTATGTATGGTATCATTGTTTTTTTGTATTCTGCTTTTTCTTCTGCACTTCCCATCATGTATTTAATACCTAATACAACTAAAACTACAACTGCTGCAATTGAACCAACTAATTGTACTATACCTAATATTTGTTGTCCTAAGCTTTTAACAGAACTTGTTCCTGTTCCTTGTACTGGTGTTATTTGTCTTGGATCTGTTGATTGTGCAAATACAACTGTTGAAGCCATAGCTAACATTGCAACTATCATTAATACAGATACTATTTTTGAAATTTTTTTAGTATTCATAATTAATACCCCTTTCATTATTTTTTATATTTAAAATATTCTAGTTAATAGAATAACTTTAATAACTATATTATAATTACACATCTTGTAGTATTGTAGCAACTATTTTCCAAATTCCAAATGCTCCAAATATTATTACACATCCAATTACAAATGGTATTAAGCTTTCTTTTACCTTTGCCTTATCGTCCATACTTCCTACCATAAATTGAATTCCAAGTATTGCTCCTATTATTACTGTTATAACTGTTCCTATTGCTAATAAAATATTGTATATTTGATCTGATACTGTTTTTATTTGTGACTCTTTAATTGGTGGAGCTTGGCTCTTTCCTGTATTAATAAATCCTTCTCCTGCATCTAGAATGCTATCTGCAGCATATGTTGTTTGCATAATTAGCATTGTTGATAATATAAATAATACTAAAATTTTTATCAATATACTTTTATTCATATTACCACTCCTTTTAACTATTTATGTCTTTTCCTATTTCATATATTATATATACCAAATTCGATGTTGCAAAAACTAGTATCGCACCAATTAAATATGGTAACATTGTTTTTTTATATTCTGCTTTTTCTTCTACGCTTCCTACAACATATTTAATTCCTATAATAGCTAGAGTAACTGCAGATACTATGCTACCTATTAATTGTACTGCTCCTAATACCTCTCCCGCCTTAGAAAATAACTTTTGGGAACCTCCTCCAGAAGTAGGTTTATAATAGCTTGGGGTTATAGACGCATAAATATTTGTAGTAAATAAGTAAATTAAAAGTAAAGTCATTAATAAAACTGATGTTATATTAAAAAGAATTTTTTTATTTGTTTTTCTCATTTTTCTTCACCTACTTACTTTTAGATAAAT
>OLXB01000242.1_pt1 | contig 34550 bp, 30 predicted proteins | sample 1673681 | NCBI WGS metagenome assembly OLXB01 (sample SAMEA103958121, study PRJEB25191) | human gut metagenome
AATAAATATAGGAGATTAAAAAATCCCTAACAAAATTAAGGAGGAAAATTAAATGGCAAAAGCAAAATTTGAAAGAACAAAACCACACGTTAACATTGGTACAATCGGCCACGTTGACCATGGTAAAACAACAACAACAGCAGCTATTACAAAATACCTAGGATTACTAGGAAAAGCTAAATATGAAGCATATGATCAAATCGACAGTGCTCCAGAAGAAAAAGCAAGAGGAATCACAATTAATACAGCTCACGTAGAGTATGAAACAGACAAGAGACACTATGCACACGTTGACTGCCCAGGACACGCTGATTATGTTAAAAACATGATTACTGGTGCTGCTCAAATGGATGGAGCAATCTTAGTTGTTTCTGCAGCTGATGGCCCAATGCCACAAACAAGAGAGCACATCTTACTTGCTCGTCAAGTAGGTGTTAAATATATCGTTGTTTACTTAAATAAATGCGATATGGTTGATGATCCAGAATTACTAGAATTAGTTGAAATGGAAGTTAGAGACTTATTATCAAGCTATGATTTCCCAGGTGATGAGATTCCAATAATTAAAGGTTCATCATTAAAAGTTCTAGAAAGCACATCTACAGATCCTAATGATCCTGTATATGCTCCAATCAAAGAACTTATGGATGCTGTTGATAGCTATATTCCAACTCCAGAAAGACCAATTGACCAACCATTCTTAATGCCAATTGAAGACGTTATGACAATCAGTGGTAGAGGTACAGTTGTTACTGGTAGAGTTGAAAGAGGACAAGTAAAACTTCAAGACGAAGTTGAAATTGTTGGTTTAGCTAAAGAATCTAAGAAAACAGTTGTTACTGGTGTTGAAATGTTCAGAAAAACATTAGACCAAGCAGAAGCTGGAGATAACGTTGGTATCTTATTAAGAGGTACACAAAGAAACGAAGTTGAAAGAGGTCAAGTATTAGCAAAACCTGGAACAATTCATCCACATACAAAATTCAAAGCACAAGTATACGTTCTAACTAAAGAAGAAGGTGGACGTCATACTCCATTCTTTAATGGATATAGACCACAATTCTACTTCAGAACAACAGACGTTACAGGTGTTATCGAATTACAAGCTGGAACAGAAATGGTTATGCCGGGAGATAACGTTGATATGACTATCGAACTTATCACTCCAATCGCTATCGAAAACGGATTAAGATTCGCTATTCGTGAAGGTGGACGTACAGTAGGTTCAGGTGTTGTATCTGAAATTATTGCTTAATTTAAATTATGTAATATAGAAAAAAGCAAGGGTTACAAGAAATTGTGACACCTTGCTTTTTATCATCTAATTTTATTGACATTTTTAGACTTTAATTATATACTATATTCGTACCAAAGAACAAAATAATTTTAATATTGAAAAAGGAGAGTTCTTTTAATGAAGAATTTAAAAAAAATATTGATAACTTTTACACTTACGGCAGCTACTGTTTTAACAATATCAACTATTTCTAAATCTGCAACGACTTTGAAAGTTACTGGAGATACTTTGAATATAAGAAAAAGCCCTTCAACAGACTCAAAAGTAGTAGCTATGCTATTTAAAGGCGTTGAATGTGAAATGATTTCAGAAGAAGGCGATTGGTACAAAATTAAATATAAAACATACACAGGTTATGTAAGTAAAGAATATGTAAAAATAGTAAATGAAGAGAAAACAACAACAACTGATAATAACACAGAAAATAATAACCAAGTAGTATCAAATAATACTTCAAACGAAGAAACTACCAACGAAACTACTGGACAGAATAATAAAGATGAAAATCAAGAAACAGATACGATTGTGTATAAAAAAGTAAAACAAGATACTACAGTTAAAATATTACCTTTAATCTATTCAAGTAATATTGAAACTTTAAAAAAGAATAAAAGTGTAGTACTAGTAAACGAGATTTCAGGATGGTCTTATATACAAACAGACTATAATTGTGGTTGGGTAAGGACAGAGTATTTAGAAGATACAAAAGCACCAACAACATCTGATAATAAAAACGATAATCAAGATAATAACACAGATACATATACAGAAAAAACAGCATATATAAGTGAAAGTTCTGTTAATATGAGAAAAGGAGCTGGAACTTCATATAACATAGTAAAAGTATTATCATTAAATACACAATTAACTATAATTGGTGAAGATGGAGAATGGTATAAAGTAAAAACTGGAAATACTACAGGATATGTTTCAAAAGAATTTGTATCAGACTCAAAAGTTGTGACAACAAGAAGTAATTCTGTTTCAAGAACAGAAACCAAGACAACGCAAAAAGTTGAAACAACAACAGAAAAAAATACATCTAAAGAAGATACAAAAGTATCTACAAGTAATAATACAACCAAAGATGATAATACAACAATAAAAGGTACTGATATTGTTGCATACGCTAAAAAATATTTAGGATATAAATATGTGTATGGCGGGGACGGATCAAATGGAACTTTTGATTGTTCAGGATATACAATGTACGTATATAAGCATTTTGGAATCAATATTCCACATGGAGCAAATTCTCAGTACAGATGTGGAAAAGGAAAGAAAATTACTAAATACAGTGAATTGCAAGTTGGAGATATAGTCTTTTTGACTGATTATGAAACGGGAAAAGGGATAGGACATTGTGGAATATATCTTGGAAATGATAATTTTATTCATGCATCAACAACATGTTATGCGGTTGAAATATCAAGTTTTAAAACGATTTATAAAGGAAGATTTTATTCAGCATTAAGACTAATTTAATAGGGGCACTATATAGAAAGGTTGAAAATGAGACCAGGTTGTATTGCCGCTATTGGAGCAATTTTAGGAATTATAATAGGGCTATACTTAAAAAGTATAGCTCTTTTATTGTGCGTAGGATTTATAATTATTATTTATATAAAACATAATAAAAACATAAGAATTTTAATGTTTTTTATAATAATATTTAGTGTTTATGTTTGCTATTTAGAAAACAATTACTTAGAAATAAAAAAGACATATAATAAACAACAAATAAGAATACAGGGTATTATTATATCAAATGGTAATCAAAAGAAATATAAAACACAATATAAAATTCGAGTAGTGAAAACATATAATTTCAAAACTGGAGAAGTAAAAAGAAAAAAGTTTAATCTTATTTGTGATGTGAAAGGAAATAAAGAGTATATAGGATTAAAATTTGGAGATGAAATAACTTTTAATTCTAGTTTTGAAGCACCATATACTGAGAGAAATGAAGGGGGATTTGATTATAGTAGTTATTTGAAAACTAAAAAAATTTGTGGAACTGTCAGTACTAAAAAAGAAGAAATAAAAATATTAGGGAGAGATAATGTTAATATTTTTAGTAAATTCATAAATGATTTTAGAAGTGGTTTAATAAATAGAATATATAAAATTTTGTCGGAAGAAGAGGCTGGATTATGTGCATGTTTACTTTTAGGAGAAAAAGCTGGAATAAGTAGTGAGACAGAATTGTATTTTAGAGAGGCAAGCTTATCACATACACTTGCAATTTCTGGAGCACATATATCATACATATTACTAGGCTTTTCAACTTTTTTATCTTGTTTAAAAATACACAAGAGATGGGCAAGATATTGTATATGTATACTTTTAGTGTGCTTTATGTTTTTGGCAGGTTGTACTCCTTCTGTATCGAGAGCATGTATAATGGCAATATTAAAACTAATTGCCGAGATTTTGTTTATAAAATCAGATACATTTAATAATTTGGGAATGAGTGCACTTGTAATATTAATATTTAATCCATATTCATTATTTGATATTGGATTTCAACTTTCATTTGGAGGTACTATTGGTATAGTAGTATTTGTAGAATTATTATACAATATTAGATTAAAGCTAAAAGGTATTACTAAGAAAAAAGAGTCGACAAAGAAAGAAAAGAAGAGAACAACAAAAAAATATAGTGAATGTGAATATAAAACATTAATATATATAGAACAAACCACTATAATGTCTTTAGCAGCTAATATAGTTATAATACCAATTATGGCTTACCATTTTAATACTATATCGTTAACATTTATAATATCAAATTTACTTGCAACGCCTATAATGGGAATATGTTTGATTTTAGGGATGATTTTCTGTGTTTCACTAATTATTGAGCCGATTGCCTATGTAGTTGCTTTTTTATTAAAGCCATTATTAAAAATATTTATTTTCATTGCAAAGATTTCAAGCAAAATACCTTTAACTAAATTTTTAATACCAACGCCAAAAATTTGGCAAATTATAATTTATTATTTGATTATTATAATGTATTTTTTTAAAGAAGATATCCTAAAAATATACCCAATATTAAAAAACAAATATAAAAAAATAATTATTTTGCTTATATTTTTTATTATATTACCTTATATATTTACAATCTTGCCAACTAATAAGCTAACAATTAATTTTATAGATGTTGGACAAGGAGATAGTACACTTATTACAACACCATCTAAAAAGAAAATTATTATTGATGGTGGAGGAAGTGAATTTGCAACATTTGATGTTGGAAAACAAACTTTATTACCATATTTATTAAATAAATCAATTCTGAATGTAGATTATTTATTATTTACACATTTTGATTCAGATCATTGCCAAGGATTATTCACAATTTTGGAAAATATAAGAGTAAAAAATGTAATTATAGGAGAACAAGGCAAAGATTCAGAAAACTTTGATAAATTTTTAAAATTAATAGATTCAAAACATACAAATGTTATTAAAGTTAAAGCAGGTGACAAAATTGTAATTGATAAATATTGCAATTTAGAGATTGTATTTCCTGATAGTGACCTAATAAAGCAAAATATTTTAAATAATAATTCAATTGTTAGTAAATTTAATTTTCAAAAGTATAGCATATTATTTACTGGAGATATAGAAAAGGTTGCTGAAGAGAAGATAATAAGGAAATATAAAGAAACAGAAAAATTAAAATCAAATATATTAAAGGTTGCACATCATGGCTCAAAAAGTTCCTCAATACAACAGTTTTTGAAAATGGTTAAACCAGAAATAGCACTTATTGGAGTTGGGGAAAAAAATACTTTTGGACATCCGAATGGTGAAGTTTTAGAAAGACTAAATGAATTGCGGTTGTGAAATATATAGGACAGATTTACATGGAGAGATAACTATTACAATAAAGAATGGCAAAGTAAATGTGAATAAAAGGCTAGATATTGAAAAATAACTAAAAAGTAGTATAATATATAGGAAAAATAAAAAAGGAAGAAAAAGATGTTATCAAAATATTCAAACCAAATAAATGAAATTAAAGAAGAAGAAATACAAGAAGCAGCTGATGAAATTATAAAGGGAAATTTAGTATTGTTTCCAACAGAAACAGTATATGGAATAGGTGCTAATGCATTAGATGCAAATGCTGTAAAAAAGATATTTGAGGCAAAAGGTAGAGCACAGGATAATCCTTTAATTGTACATGTTTCTGATATAAAAATGGTGGAAGAAATAGTTGAAGAAATAACGGATTTAGAGAGAAAATTAATTGAAAATTTTTGGCCAGGTCCCCTTACTATAATATTTAAACGTAAAAGTAATGAGATAATTCCAAATGTTGTAACAGCAAATTTAGACACAGTAGGAATTAGAATGCCAAGCAATTTAATTGCCAAAAAGCTGATTGAAAAATCAGGAGTTCCAATTGCAGCTCCTAGTGCAAATGTTTCTGGAAAACCTAGTGGAACAAATGTAGATGATATTATTGAAGAACTTGATGGTAAAGTAGAGTATATTTTAGATGGAGGTTCAACTGACATAGGTTTAGAGTCAACAGTTATTAAAGTTGATGAGGAAAACATTAATATACTTAGACCAGGAAAAATAACAAAAGAACAATTGGAAACAGTTGCAAATCAGGTTAAAGTTGACAAAAATGTATTAGGACAAGTTAAAAAGGATGAAGTTGTTTCATCACCTGGAATGAAATATAAACATTATGCACCAAATACAAAGTGTGTAATGGTATATAGCAAAAACGCTGATAAAATGATTGAAAAGATAAATGAAATTACTGAGCAGAATGAAAATGTTTTAGTTTTAGCAAAAGGTGAGCATATAGATAGATATATTTCAAAACATAAGTGGAATATGGGAAGTTCTTTAGATGAAGTGGCACAAAATATATTTACTTTTTTGAGAAGAGCAGATAAAGAGAATGTTGATTTAATAATAATTGAAGGTGTCGGAAATGAAGGACTAGGACTTGCTATTACAAATCGATTAATTCGTGCATCTGCATATAATTATATAGTTATCTGATTACAAATTGTATAAAAAATGAATAAAATTTCCAGAAAATTTCATACTAATATTAAATATAAAAAAAGGATTGATATAGTATGAAAAAAGGATGGATTATTGCATTAGCAGTTTTTTTATTATTAATAGGTGTTGCAGTAGGAATTTCAGTATACAATAAAGGCAAAACTGATGAAATAAATATTGTAGAAAATAAAAGATTAGCAGATGAAGTTGAGAATATAATTTATACATCCGCAACTGAGGAAAAGATATCACCAAATGCAAAGATATTAAAAAAAAGGTATTTCATAGGATGTGATCATTTATTAAAGGAAACAGAAGAAGTACCAGAAGAGCTAATTAATAAAAATAAAAGTGAAACTGAAAAATATTATAAAGGTTGGGATGTAGATAGTTTTTCATCAAATGAAGTAACTATTTATAAGCAGGAAGAAGGATTTTGCGACCAACATTATTTAATTAAAGAACATAATGGTGTTTTAGGAATTTATACAATAGATGAAAACGGAAAATTGCAACTAAAAGAAGATACTGAAATTCAAACAAGATATTTAACAGATGTAGATTTAGAAAAGGTAAAAACAGGAATAGAGGCTATTGGAAATACAGAACTTAATAGTGTATTAGAGGACTTTGAATAAAAAATAGATGAGATTATTTCTCATCTATTTTTAAATTTTCCTTTTTTAGATATCCTTGTTTATAAAATGTAATATAGTACATAACAAGAGAGAATATAGTAGCAACTAAAGCAAGATAGTAAATCCATAAATCGAAATGGGGTAGTGGAGAAATAGTATTTGTTGGAACTTCAGCAATATTATTCCATGATGTAATTATAAACGAACATACAATTGCTATATAGAATAATACTGTTGCAAGTTTTCCAAACCATCTACTAGAAACTACTAGCTCTTTACCATAAAGGAAAGAAGCACCTGCTAGCATAGCTGATTCTTTTAATGCAACTACAATAATAATCCAAAAAGGAATAACACCTTTAAATGTAATTGTTAAAAGTACAGCAAGTTGAGTAGCTTTATCAGCTAATGGATCTATTAACTTTCCAAAGTTTGTTATAAAATTAAATTTTCGTGCAATCCATCCATCTAAAATATCAGTTAATCCAGATACTGTAAGTAGTATTAGTGCAGTAATATATTGCTCTTTTACTATAAAATAAATAATAAAGGGTATTAAAAAAAATCTTGCTACTGTTAATATATTGGGTATATGTTTTGCCATAAAAATATCTCCTATTTTTCTACATTAAATTTTAAATGATCTTCTTCTAAAGAAACAGATATTGTATCACCATTTTGCAATTCAGAACGTAATATCATATCTGATAGTTCATCTTCAAGATACCTTTGAATAGCTCTTCTTAAAGGTCGAGCACCATATTTTATATCAGTACCTTTGTCTAACAAGAATTTCTTTGCTTCAGCAGAAATATTTAGAATAATATTTTTATCTGCTAATATTTTCTGCGTATCATTAAGCATTAAATCAACAATTTGTAGTAATTGATTATTGTTTAATTGTTCAAAAACAACAATTTCATCAACGCGATTTAAAAATTCTGGTCTAAAGGTTTCTTTTAAACTATCAATAACCTTATCCTGATTAACTCTAGTACCTCCGAATCCTATTGAATTTGTATTTTGATTAGAGCCTGCATTTGATGTCATAATAATAATTGTATTTTCAAAATTTATTGTATTTCCTTGGCTGTCTGTTAGACGACCATCGTCTAATACTTGCAATAAAATATTAAAGACATCAGGATGTGCTTTTTCTATTTCATCAAGTAATACAATAGAATAAGGATTACGTTTTACTTTTTCAGTTAATTGACCTGCATCATCATAACCAACATATCCAGGAGGTGAACCAATTAATTTTGATGTAGAATGACTTTCCATATATTCTGACATATCTACACGAATTATTGAGTTTTCATTTCCAAACATTTCGTAAGCTAATGACTTGGCTAATTCTGTTTTACCAACTCCTGTAGGACCAACAAATATAAAAGATGGTGGCCTTTTAGTGCTTTTTAAACCAGCACGATTACGACGAATTGCTCTTGAAACAGCTTCTACAGCTTTTTCTTGGCCGATTACTCTTTTATGCAAATTTAACTCTAAATTTAATAATTTTTGAGTTTCAGCCTCAGTAATTTTCTTAACAGGAATTTTAGTCCAACTTTCTACAACTTCTGCAATATCTTGAATTGTCAAATTTTTTAATTTCATTTTGTCATTTAAATTATCAATTTGTTCAATCAAACTACATTCTTTAGCCTTTAATTCTGCAGCCTTCTTGTAATCTTCTGTTGAGTCTGCGAGAGCAGCTTCTTCTTTTTCCTCTTGAACAGCCTTTAATTGTCCCTTCAATATTTCTAATTGATATAAATCTTTATTGTTTAAATTAATTCTTGAGCAAGCCTCGTCTAAAATATCAATTGCTTTGTCTGGTAAAAATCTATCATGAATATATTTTTCAGACATAATAACAGCTTGTTTTATTACGTCATTTGAAATTTTAACTTTATGATAATCCTCATAATATTTTTTTATTCCTTCTAGAATATTAATAGAATCGGTAATAGAAGGTTCTTCAACTATTACAGGTTGAAATCTTCTTTCAAGAGCACTATCTTTTTCAATATATTTGCGATATTCTTTTAAAGTTGTTGTTCCAATTAATTGTACTTCTCCAGTTGAAAGAGATGGTTTTAGAATATTTGCTGCATTCATAGAATGCTCGGCATCACCGGCGCCAATGATGTTATGAATTTCATCTATTACTAGAATGATATTACCTAATGATTTACATTCTTCAATAATAGATTTCATACGTGCTTCAAATTGACCTCTAAATTGTGTTCCGGCAACAACTGCAGTCATATCTAATAAATAAACTTCTTTATTTAACAACTTAGCAGGTACATTACCATTTGCTATTTTAATTGCTAATCCTTGAGCAATTGCAGTTTTACCAACACCAGGTTCTCCTATTAAACATGGATTGTTTTTACTACGACGATTTAGAATTTGAGTCATTCGTTGTATTTCTTTATCTCTACCAATAACCATATCTAATTGACCATTTTTAGCTTTTTGAGTTAAATTAGTCCCATAGGTTTCTAGTGTTTTTTTACGTTTATCTTTTTTCTTTTCTACTTTTACTTTCTTCTTTTCACTTGAACTTCCAGCTGATTCATCTTGGCTTTCACCGAACATATTTGAAAATATTGAACCTAATGGAATTGCGGCTCCAAATATTGGAGTACCTTGTTCCATTTTTTCTATATCTTCAGGATCCATATCCTCCATTTGTTCAGAAAGAGAATTTAAATCCATATTTTCGGCTAAATTGCTTACAATGTTTTCTATTTGTTTTGTCATATTATTCATATCTTTTTCGCTCAGATTTTTCAATGGATTAATTCCTTGTTTTTGAGCACACTCAAGACAATAGCCTTTAGAAATAGATTTACCATTCTCATCTTTTTTGTTTAAAAATATAACTGCTGGATTTTTTCCACATACTGAACATAATTCCATAAATTTATATAAACTCCATTCTTTTATTGTAAAAAATACATAATATATAATACATTAAATTAATAAAGAAGTCAATGGAAAAACAGCTGAAAACACTATAAAATAGATGATGATATTAAGCTAAAATACTGCACAAAAAAACTTTATCTAAAATACTAGATTTTTACTCTAAAATGAGGTAATATAAATAAAGAGAGACTGAAGGAGAAGTAATATGAAAAATCAAAAAATAATATTTATCTTAGTAGGTGCTTTTTGTGTATTTGCACTAATAGCAGGAATTTATACACAATTTTTTGTTGGAAATAAAGGTAGTGATTACACCCAAAATCCAACAGACAATATAAGTGGAGATTCGAGACCAAAAACTCAAGAAGAAATAAAAAATCAATTAAAAAGTTTGTTTACAAATGACTTTATAAATAATAGTACTTATGAGGTGCAAAAAGCAAACGATTCAAAAGATATAGTATATTCAGCTTATGATATACAGAAAAAAGAAGAATTATATGAAGTAGATATACATCTTCCTGTTATAAATATTTCTGGAGATGTTCCAGCAAGCTTTAACAAAATAACTCAAAGTGTTTTTGCTGATGAAGCATCAAAAATATTAAACAAAAAATATACTGAAAAAGTTATTTATGATGTTAACTACATTTCATACATAAATGATAATATATTATCACTAGCAATAAAATCTACATTGAAACGTGGAAATAATCCACAAAGAGAAATAATACAAACATATAATTACAATTTGGAGACTGGCGAAAAGGTAGAATTAGTGGATGTATTGACAAAAAGAAATATAGTTCAAAGCGAATGTCAGAATAAAATAAATCAAGTTGTTAGTAAGGCACAAGAAGAAGCACAAATATTAGTTAAATCTGGATACCAAGTGTATAATAGGGATTTATCAAATAGTATATATCAACTTTCAAATATATCAAATTTCTTTTTAGGTAGTACAGGAGAATTATATATAATTTTTGCTTATGGAAATCAAAATTTTACAGCTGAAATGGATGTTGTATTATACGAATAATGAGAGGAATATTAAATGACAAAAAATCTGCTTATAACAGAAAAACCATCTGTTGCTACAGAATTTGCAAAAGTACTAAAATGTGGTGGCAACAGAAGGGATGGATATATAGAGTCTGACAATTGGATTATTACTTGGTGTGTAGGACATTTGGTTACGATGAGTTATCCAGAAAAATATGATGAAAATTTAAAATTCTGGAGATTAGATACATTACCTTTTATGCCAAAAGAATACAAATATGAAGTGATTCCAGGTGTAGAAAAGCAATTTAATATAGTAAAAAGCCTACTTCAAAGAGAAGATGTAGGCTGTATTTATGTTGCGACCGACTCTGGGCGTGAGGGCGAATATATATATAGGCTAGTAGAAAAGCAAGTGCGGAGTTAAAGAAAAACAGAGAAAAAGAGTATGGATTGATTCACAGACTGAAGAAGAAATAAATCGAGGAATAAAAGAAGCAAAAGATTTATGTGAATATGATAGTTTATGTGATTCAGCATACTTAAGAGCAAAAGAAGATTATTTGATTGGTATAAATTTTTCGAGACTTTTATCAATTATATATGGAAAAAGAATGGCAAAAGATATTGGAGAAGAAAAGATATCCATTTCTGTTGGTAGAGTTATGACTTGTGTACTTGGAATGATAGTTCAAAGAGAAAGAGAAATCAGAAATTTTGTAAAGATACCATATTATAGAATAATAGGAAAATTTGGAGATAATGATTCTTCATTTGATGCTGAATGGAAAGTAACAGAAAAATCAAAAATGTGGGAATCACCTAAATTATATAATGAAAATGGATTTAAAAAAGAAAATGAAGGAAAAGATTTTATATTATCTTTAAAAGATAAAAAGGCGATAATAACAGAAGTTAAAAAAACGAAAACAAAAGAAAATGCGCCATTATTGTTTAATTTAGCAGAAATACAAAATGAATCAACCAAAAGATTTAAAATAAAACCTGACCAAACACTTGAAATTATTCAGAATTTATATGAGAAAAAATTAGTAACATATCCGAGAACAGATGCGAGAGTTTTATCAACTGCTGTGGCAAAAGTAATTTCAAAGAATCTTAATGGAATAGCAAAAGGATTTAAAGATGAAGAAATTCAAACATATATAAACAAAATGATAAATGAAAAATATTCTACTGATTTAATAAAAACAAAGTATGTAAATGACAGTAAAATAACTGATCACTATGCAATTATACCAACTGGACAAGGATTTGAAAATTATAATTCTTTACCAGACTTACAAAAACAAATGTATAAATTAATAGTAAAAAGGTTTTTAAGTATATTTTATCCACCAGCAGAATATAGTAAAATAGCTGTAACGATAGAAGTAGAAAATGAACAATTTTCTGCAAATGGAAAAGTATGTGAAAATTTGGGATATTTAGAAGTAGCAAAAAATGAACCAAAAAAAGAATCTAAAAATTTAGAAGAACAACCTGAAGAACAAAATAACTTGGAAATATTAAAAAAACTAAAAAAAGGTGAAGAAATAGAAGTAATTAATTATGAAACAAAAACATCTGAAACATCACCTCCAAGTAGGTATAATTCTGGGTCTATGATACTTGCTATGGAAAATGCGGGAAAATTGATTGAAGAAGAAGAACTGAGAGAGCAAATTAAGGGAGCAGGAATTGGTACTAGTGCAACAAGAGCAGAAATTATGAAAAAATTAGAAAGAATAGGGTATATTGCAATAAATAGTAAAACACAAATTATAACTCCAACAGACAAAGGAGAAAAAATATATGACGTGGTTTTTATGTCAATGCCAGATATGCTAAATCCTAAATTGACAGCAAGCTGGGAAAAGGGGCTAGAAATGGTATCAAGTAAGCAAATTAAACCAGATGAATTTATGACAAAGTTGGAGGCATATATAAACAGTAAAATCAATAAATTAGTTATAAAAAGATAGAGAGCTTTAAAGAGTTCTCTATCTTTTTAATGTATTCACACTTTATGAAAACTATACATAATATATAGCAAAAATTAAATGAAAGGGTGAATAAGATGTCTAGTTACATAATAGAAGGCGGTAAAAGACTGGCAGGAGAAGTTAAAGTTTCTGGTTCTAAAAATGCCTCTTTACCAATTATAGCAGCCAGCATATTAAATCCGGGAATTACAAGATTATACAATATTCCCAATATACATGATACACAAATTACTTTAGAAATATTAAGATACTTAGGGTGTAAAGTAAAAAAACATAACGGAAAAATAGAAATAAACAGTAAAAATATTACCAAAAGAGAAATACCAGAACACCTTATGAATCAAATGCGTTCAACAGTTGTTTTAGCAGGCGCGATACTTGGAAGGTTTAAAGAAGCAAAATTTTCTTATCCAGGGGATTGCGATATTTGGTGGATACATCGTACAAACATAAGATAAATGAGTGGATACAAGAAATAAAATAAAAATAGTAATAAGCTTTAAAAGTAAAATTTTAAGGCTTATTTTTTTGACTTTAGAACTATACCAAAGTTTATTTTAAAAGCCACAAAATCGAATATGATGAGAAAGGAGATGTAGAAAATATGGCAACACAAAGATTAAAAGGACTATGGATACCAGCAGAAATTTTATTAAATGAAGAACTAACAGATAAAGAAAAAATAATATTATCAATGATTTTATATTTAAGTGATGAAGCAGGAAGTTGTTTTGCAAGTAATCAATATATAGCGAGTATTGTAAAGATAAGTACAAATAGAGTTTCAAAAATAATAAGTTCATTAAAAAATAGGAAATATATCCAAGTGAACTTAAAATATAAAAAAGAAAGTAAAGAAATAGAACAAAGACAAATAATACCTATTGTCCAAATGAACAATGGGGGTAGTCAAAATAAACAAGAGAGTATTGGAAAAGATAACAATACAGATAGTCAAAAACAACCATATCCTATTGGCGAAAATAACAAAGATATAATAAATAATATAAAAAATAAAAATAATTATAATAAGGAATCACACGTCAAAAAGAATAATAAAGCTAACTTTGAACAGCGAGATTATGCAGGCTTTGACTTTACTAAATTATATGCAAATGCAAGTGCTTTTTCATAGATACATACATTTGCATATATAAAATCAGTTGCTATAGCAGAAATGCTAAATAGATGACTGATTTTTTTATTCTAAAATTTCGAGTAGCAAATTTAGAATAAAAGATAAAAATACGATGAAGTATTTTTATGAAGAGGGGTGTGGGGATTGGAAATCCCTGCCATACGGACAAACTTGTTTGTCTAGTATGTTAGACATTCAAAGAATATCTTTAGCAAAGAAGGAGGTGCAAGAAGATATGAGTTATGCAATAGTAAGAAACGAAAAGTTAACGAGGAATGAAGCGAAAGGAAGATATGTTCACAATGAAAGAAAAACTAGAGGACATACAAATAAGGATATTGATAAAGAAAGAACACATTTGAATTATTACTTTAAGAAAAATGAATTAAGTTATATAAAGGAATTTGATAAGTTGAGAAAAGAGAATGATTTAAAGGGGCATATAAAAAGCAATAGTATTATAATGTGTGAAATGATATTTACATCAGATAAAGAGTTCTTTGATAATATTGGAGAAGAAGAAACAAAAAGATATTTTGAAGAAAGTTATAAATTTGTATGTAATTATAAAAAGTTAGGAGAAGAAAATATAATATCAGCAGTTATTCATTTAGATGAAGGGGTTCCACACATGCATTTAGTTTTTGTTCCAGTAGTACATACAAAAGATAAAGAAGGTAATGAAATCGATAAAATATGCAGTAGAGATTTTTGGAAAGGGAGAGATAGTTACAGAATTTTGCAAAACAATTTTTATGATTACATTATTTCAAAAGGATTTAATTTAGAAAGAGGATTACAAATAGAAGAAACAGGAGCAAAACATAAAAAAATAGAAGATTTAAAGAAAATAACTAATTTTGAAAATACTAAAACAGTATTAGACAATATAAAACTTGAATTACCTGAAATACCAGATATAAATGATATTAAAATAATAAAATTAAATAGAGAAAAAGTTGAAAATGAAATTATAAAACCAAAAGATAATTTGATTAATGAGTTATTTCAAGAAAATCTTATCTTGCACAAAGAATTATCGAAACAAGTAAATTTAGTTGATAAAGCAGTAAAATACGAAAAAGAAAGAAATAGAATAATGTATGACAATGAAGAATTGCATAATGAAGTAGATAAAATTAAATCAGAATATAAACAAAAAAATTTTGATATGGAATGGGAATATAAAAGTCAAATTAGAGGATTAGAAAAAGAAAATAAGCATTTGCACAAAGTAGTGGATAGGTTTAAAGAAACTATTGATAAATTCATAAAATGGATTTGCAAAAAGTTTGATATGGGGGCAGAAAATAATTTAATTAGAGATTTTGAACGAGAGAATAATACCTTAATAGATGCTGAAAAGCAAGTAAAAAATGAGGAAAGAGAAAAAGAACTGGAATTTGAAAGATAAAATATTTTTGTAATATTTATAAAAATATTTGAAAAAAAACGACATTATTGATACAATATTATTGGATTATTATATCAAAATAATACTATGCAGGAGTGGAAAAAACTATGAGTATAATGATAAAGACAAGACAAGCATATTCAGAAATTGATGAGTTTTTAGGATTATTAAGTGAAGAACAGAGAAATGAAATTCCTAAAAAATTAAGAGATTTTTTTAAAGAGGAAAAAGACCAAGAATATTTTAAGAATATAGATAAGGATATTCCAATAAAAGACCAAAACTTAAAAGAAGAAACTTTGGCTATTATTGCATTACTTAACTTACAATATTGGTGCAAAGATGAAGAAGAAAAAAAGAGATTACAGGAAATTTATGCTCAAAACGAAAAAGAGTATCAAGATATATTATATGAAAAGTATAACCCAAATGATATATTCAAGAAAAAAGAAGAAACTACCATAGAAAACAATAATAAAATAAAAGAAAAAATGCAAATGGTAGAATATAAAGATCCAGTATTTAAGAGGATAATAAATAAAATATTGAACTTTTTACATTTAAGATAGAGGTGGGTGTAAATGGAACAAGATAGAGAGAAAATAAAGCAAACTGTAAGAAAATGTACTGATAGATTGGGCTTCGTAACAGAAGAACAAGTTCAATCAATGGTAGAACGTCTTGCAACAATGAAAGATATGAAAACAGTGGTAGATTCACTAGCTTTAAATATTGAAAAATTCTTTGGAACAGAAGAACAAAAAGCCGACTTTGAAGCAAGTATGCAAGATATATTAGAACTTTCTGGTGGAGCATATAGCAGTGTAAAAGAAATAATGGCTCAAGTTCAAAGTAATAAAGCTCAAAACTACACACCACGGAAATATATCAGTAGGAGATAATCATACTCTAATAAATAGTACAATACAAACAGTATGCAATCGATTAAATGAATTAGGAGTAGATTATTATTTAGTTGGTGCATTATCAACATTTATAGGAACAGATACTCCATTATTTAGGTATCACGGCGATATTGATTTTATGGTTGCGGAAAAGGATATAGAAAAAGTTAGAGAAGCATTACAAGGAACAGAATATGAATTTTCTGATGATAGATTAAGTAATCAAAAAAGACTAGAAGAAGGTGTAGGGCATACACAGGGAGAACACGAGGTAATTGCTAATCATAAAGATAATGAATTCCATTTAGGATTTTTCTTATTTAGGAGAGAACAAGATAATTCTTTGACTATTAGAGAATACTTTATGCAGGAAAATGAAAATGGCGAAAAAGTACCAATGGTATTAGAGAGGCATTGTCCAAAAGAATTAGTAGATTTAGAATATACGCAAGAGGAAACCGAGTATGCAGGAACGAGATTTAGAACTTCTACACCAGAAAGTGTATATGCAAAAAAAATGTCAACTAGACATCCAAAAGATATACTAGACATTAAAGCATTGGAAGACAAGATAGACCACAGTAAAATTGCAGAGATGAGTAAATATCATACAACTCTAAAAATTGTAAAACCAGAAGAAATAAGACAGGGCAAATATTCTATGCTAGATAGTGCAATTGAAGCAACAGAAGAAAGTACAAGAACAGGAGCAATAAATGGGCAAGCAGAAACAATAAAAAGAGTAAAGACTAGAGAAGAAACAAAAAATATTCCAAATATTGAATAGGGTGATATAAATGATTAATGATAATCTATTATGGACTGCTGACGAATATGAAGCAGTGGTGGACTATAAGGCAAATAGTTATAATAAAATTAATGTATTATTAAGTAGTGAGGTAACCAAAAGAGAAACAGATGGGAAATTCCCTAAAAAACAAATACCGCAGACAAAAGAGGAATTACGCGAAAATATAGAAAAAATTGTTTTAGTATATACTGCTATAAGAAAACATTATGTTTTAAATGGAAGACAAGAGTATAGCAAAACACTATTTAGAGGTACTAGGGATGGAAAATTAGATATGTCTTTTTTGTCTACAAGTGATAGTGCAAAGACAGCATTTGATTTTGCAAAAATGTTTGAAAGAATGAAGGAAGGTACAGGAACATTGTTAGCAATGGATTCTGGAGATGTTCCTTGGATAAATATAAGTGATGTAATACCAAGTGGTGATGGTATAGAAGATGAACCAGAAATTTTATTTTTACCAACTCAAGCAGAAGGTTTTGAGCAAATTAGTTTAGAAGAATTATTTAATATAGCAAAAAAACAAGGAGAAAGAATACCTTCAGAGCAGGCAATTTTGAAAAATTTTGCTACATTAAAATGTGGAAAAGTAGTTTTAAGAGAATTAGATTATTCTGATGAAAAGACAGAACTTACGATTGATGATTTATGCAATATGTTTGAACAATATAGGCAAGATATAGAAGTAGTCAGAAGTGCAGAAAAAAATTCTCCAGAATATACCGAAGCATATACTAGAGTGTCACAATTTAAGAAAAATTGTAGCACTTTTATACATCAAAGATTTCACGAAATTAATCAAAGCATAGATAATCAAATGAGTATGGAAAATAGTGATATACAATTATCCCATCAATATGATATGCAAGAAGTATCTATAGGCAATACAGGAGAAATGTATCAAATAAGTGATAGAGAAAATGGAGGAGAATATTATTTTAAACCTGCAGTTTCTAAAAGTGGTGAAGCTAGACCTTATAGGGCATATATACAAGAGTCTGCTTATAATATTCAGCAAATTATTAATCCAGATAGTGCTGTAAAATGTAATAGAGCAGAAATAAATGGAATGTTTGGAGCAATTCAAGAAAAAGTACCAGTAGATACAAAAGCCACTAAAACATTTATAGATTATTTTGATAATGGTATAGGAGAATTGCCACCTGAAATAATAAGTCAAGTTATAGATGAATATTTAGTTGATTTTTGTTTATGTAATTATGACGCTCATGCAAGTAATTTCATAATAGATGAAAATGGAAGATTAAGAGGAATAGATAAAGAACAAGCTTTTAGATATATAAGAGAAGACAGTGAAAGAGATATGATGTTTGCAACTAATTACAATAAACGCTATGGAGAAAACCCAACTATATACAATACATTATTTGAACAAATGAAACAAGGAAAAATATCATACAAATATTTAGAAGCATTGAGATATAAAGCAAGTAGATTATCTCAAGTTCCAGATGAACAATATAAGAAGATTTTTGAAGAATATGCTTATGGCAAAGCAAAAACACCAGAAGAAGCGAAAGCACTATTAAGCAGTATTTTAGACAGAAAAGGTAATATTTTGCAAAATATTGAACAATTATATAATGGAATTTATAATGAATGGTCAAAAAACAAATATAGTCAAAAAACAGCTTCAGTATTAGACAGTGCAATAAAGGCAACAGAAGAAGGAACAAGAACAGGTGCAATTAATGAACAAGTACAAACAATAAAAAGTATAGAAAAAGCAAAAATACAACAAAAGGAAATACAAAAAGATGTAGGAGAACAATAAATTTGAAATAGATAATGGCGATAAAACAATATTTATAGAAAAACAAAATATGTAAAATTTTAGGAGCAGTATAAAATACTACTCCTTTTTAAGTATATATGGAATATAAAGTCCGATCAATATTATATACTTACAGAGAAAATATTTTTTTGATTTTGCTATTTTTTACAATATGATTGACTTAATTTTTTCATTTCTTGCTTAAATTCTTCAATTTGACTATCATCATAACTATCTCTTAATTCAATAGCTTTTTTTGACCATTCTTTAAATAGCTTTTCTTTAAATTCTTTGGGATGAGCATAATGTCTACCATATATTTTTTTATATTCTTTCTTATATTCCTTTAAAATAGCACTATCCTCAACTTTTTCCTTATACTTATTTGTAGCACCAATTTCTTTGCAAGTTTTACCAGTATCTAAATAAGGGGTATTGCAATATTTCTGGTCATTTCTACCTTTTTGATTTGGATTATTACTGCTAGTAATAGGAATAAATAGTCTTCCGCAATTTTCACATTTGTTTATAACAAAGTTATTTTGAATGACTTTAAACAACTCAAATCTAATTTGTTCTTCTGAATTTTCCAATTCATATACTTCTTCTGCAACAATATTTTTTTCTTTCATAATTTCTACAATCTTTTCAACATCTAAATTTCTTTCTTCTCTTGATAATTCTGTATCACATATATATTTTGTTTTGAATTTACTATCAAGAAAAAGTGCATGTGCAGGTTTAGTATTAAAATAATGTATATCAAATATTCTTTTAGTTTCGTATAAGAATAATTTTTCTGGTACGCTTAAATTTCTAACAAGCGAATTATTAGAATATTCGCTAATTAATTCTAATCTTTCTTTTAAATCTTTTTTCTTCTCTATAAGATTTTCAATTAGCAAATCTCGCATAGTTTCAAAGAATTTCATATATTCATTATGCTTTTTGGCTGATATCTTATCTACTTTTTGAGACCATTTTAAAAACAAAATCTGCATAGTATATTCATCTTCTTCTAATTCACGATATATATCATTAGGATAATATTTAGAATCTTCTATAAAAACACCAATTTGAGATTTGAATAATAAGTCTGATCTAAAAACTTTTGAATTGTATGTTTTTACAATTATATCTATTAGAACCTGAGTATAGAAGTGAGTATATGGAGAAAAATTTAAACAAGCTCTAACTATTTGAAACATTTTCAAAAAGCAATCCATATTTTCATCTTCAGAAGTAGTTTCTTTAGCATAACATACAAGTTCTATTAATTGTGTGTACATAGCTTTTAATTTTTCAAAATCTTCATTATTCATTATAGCAAATTCATATAATTTGTCTCCAATATTGTATTCAAAATCGTGAATAGCTCCAAAATATTCTCCGTGTATTTTTTAGAATGATATTATTATTATTTAATGTAAAATTACTTATCATATCTGCATTTCCTTCGTTTTAAAAATAGAATATAGATATTTCAATTTTTAACTTATCTATAGACTTTGTAAAATCTGTTTACAACACTATTTTAGCATCTTATAATGAATTTATCAAGATAGAACATAGAAATTTTAAATAACTATTTTCTATCGATGGCACATTGAAAATTGAATATCAAATTACAAGTACATATAATGATACTTTCGCCTGGCTAACGTGATGTAAAGGGGCGATTCACTAAAGGTGGAATGAGGGCAAATCTCATATGGGTAATATACCACTTGTAGTTTTAGTAATAAGGACAAAAAGTTCTTGAATATAAATTAGAGGAAAGGTAGGTGAATATTCTGGAAAAGCAAAATAGGAAAGATATTAATATAAATAAAAAAACAAAAGATAAATTACCATTTGCAGTATTTGTATGTCCTAAAACTCAAAATGAAGAAATTGAAGACTATAAACAGGTATTCACCGATATTATTTCCGATAGAATACAAGAAAAATACAAATAAACAAAACAAAAATTCGCAAAAAGTATTGTAAAAAAATAGAAATTATGTTATAAATAATAACAATAAAGTATACAAAGAATGTATACACTTCAAAGAAAGGACAAGTTATATATGGAAAAAGATTTAATAAATAAAACTGAAAAAGATTTTGAAAGTATTAAACATATAGATGAAAATGGAATAGAATTTTGGTATGCAAGAGAATTAATGACAATGTTAGAATATAGTAAATGGGGAAATTTTAAAAATGTAATAAATAAAGCAAAAGAAGCTTGCAAAGGTAGTGATATTGCGGAAGAGGAACACTTTGCCGACTTCGGGAGGGTGTTAAAAGTAGGCAATAATGCAGAAATGGAAGTTGATGATTTAAAGTTGACTAGATATGCTTGTTACTTAATTGCACAAAATGGAGATAGTAGAAAAAAAGCAATTGCTCTTGCTCAAACATATTTTGCAGTCCAAACTAGAAAACAAGAAATAACAAGACAAGAATATGAACAACTAAGTGAAGATGAAAAGAGATTATATACAAGACAAAATGTAAAAGATAAAAACAAATATTTATTTGATACTGCAAAGTTAGCTGGTGTTAAAAACTATGGAAAATTTAATAATTATGGATATAGAGGATTATATAATGGAGAAACAGCTAAAGATATAGCTAATAGAAAAGGAATACCAGATAAAGAAGATATATTAGATTATATGAGTAGTACAGAATTGGCAGCGAACTTATTCCGAATAACACAAACAGATGAAGTATTAAAAAATAAAAATATTAATAATGAAGATGATGCTTGTATAACACATCATAAAGTTGGACAAGCAGTTAGGCAGACTATTAAAAAAATTGGTGGTACAATGCCAGAAGATTTACCTACGCCAAGTAAGAGTGCAAAACAGATTGAAAAAGAAAAACAAAAAGAGTTAAAAGAAAATAATAAAAAGAAATTAAAATAAAAGATTGCATAAAAAATAGTTGGTTAGTATTTCTAACCAGCTGGTAATAATTTGTTACCAACTGAAAAAAGTTCTAAAGTTTCAGTAGAAATATTGAGAATTTAGAACTTTTGACGTATAATAGCAACAATAAAATATAACACAAAAGTAAATGTTATTGATACATTAAAAATGGAGGTAATCTATGAAAAAGTCTAATGAGGAAAAAAGAGTTGTAATTTATTGTAGAGAGAGTAGAGATGACTATGGAGAGAACTATGAGAGAATTGAAACACAAAGAGATTTGCTTGTAAAATATTGCAAAGGTCATGGATATACAAATATAGTTGACATTATAATGGATGATGATAAAAGTGGAACAGATTTCAGCAGGTTTGATGATATTAGAAATAGAGCAAAAAATAAAGAAATAGATGTAATAGTTTTCAAAAATTCTGCAAGACTTGGAAGAAATCAAAAAGAAGCATTAGATTTTGTAGAATACCTAGAAGAGCAAGGTGTAGAAATAATATTTGAAGATGAGCAATACAATGAGGAAATGTTTGGACTATATGCGTGGTTTAATGAAAGAAGAGCAAGAGATGACAGTAAAAATATAAGAAGAAATTTAAGACACAAAATAGAAGAAGGAGACTTACTTGTTAAAGCCATATATGGTTATGACAAAGTTGGGAAACAATTAGTGATAAATAGTGAAACGGCACCAGTAGTTCAAGAGATATTTGAGTTATATTCTAAAAGTTGGGGGTATCAGAAGATAGCTACTCACTTAAATAAAAAAGGAATACCAACTCCATCACAATCAAGAGGATTTGCAAATGCAAAACAAACAGCTAATTGGAAAGCACAACATATTGTAAGAATATTAGATGATAGAAGATATATAGGTGATTATGTTGGAGGACATACAGAAAAGGTAAGTTTTAAATCTAAAAAAACAATTGTAAAGCCACAAGCTGAATGGACAATATTAGAAAATCATCACGAGCCAATTATCGATAAAGAACTATTTGAAAAGGTACAAAAAATTAGAAAGAAAAGAAAAAAAGAAAGTGATAAATATAATAACGGATTTAAGTTTGTAGATGTAGAAAATAATTTGTATTCAGGACTTTTATATTGTGGAAGGTGTGGAACTCCAATGTATAAAAGAAAAGGAAATACTGGTACAAGAAAAAGACCAGATAGTTATTTGTGTAAAAAATATAGTAATGAAGGTGCAATAAAAGATATAAGACCAGACTATGGGTGTAAGCCACATAGAATGAGAATAGAATATTTAGACAAAATTGTAAATGCATATATAGATAATTTAGTAAGTAATCCAGAATTTAAAAATTTTGTAATGGACAATGTAAAAACAATATCTACAAATAAAGTCACATTAGAAAAAGATTTAAACAAATCTAAACAGACACTAGAAAAATTAGAAAAGCAATTTAAACAAGTTTATGAAGATAAGCTAAACGACTTAATTCCAGAATTTATATATAAAGACAAGAAACAAGAACTAGAAAAGAAGATAAAATACGAAAAAGAAAAATTGCAAGATATAGAAACAAAATTCAATACTTTAAACAAATTAGAAGACAAAGAAGATTTAATATTTAAAGCAATAGAAGATATAAAGAAAAATGGATTAAGAAAAGAAGAACTCTCAAGATTGTTTGATAAGATAATAATTTTTGACAAAAATGAGATAACAAAAGAAGAAAAAGACTTGTATAACCTAAACGATATGATGTATAATGAACTATACGAAAATGGCGGTCTAGCATTCCACTTGAAGTTTATGTATCCACAAACTATCACAAACAGGAGGTTGTGATATTGGTGCAAGACCAATTGACTTACATTTAGCAGCATTTAAAAAAATAGGAGTAAATATTATAGAAGATTCAGGATTTATTATATGTAAAGCAGAAAAAATTGTTGGAACAAATATCAATTTGGATTTTCCGAGTGTAGGTGCAACAGAAAATATTATACTTGCTTCAATATACGCAGAAGGAGTTACACAAATAACAAATGCAGCGATGGAACCAGAAATTGTAGATTTAGCTAAATGCTTAAATAAAATGGGCGCCAAAATTACAGGTGCAGGAACTAATGTTATAAAAATTATAGGAGTACAAAAATTAAAAGATACAGGGTATAAAGTAATGCAAGATAGAATTGAAGCAGGAACCTTGTTATGTGCAGGTGCAATTACAGGAGGAAATATTTGCCTAAATTATAAAAATGCTAATCATATTACGCCAATATTAAATAAATTAGAAGAAGCGGGATGTAATATAAAAGTTGAAAAAAATAGAATATATATGCAAGCGCCTAAAAAATTAAAAGCAGTTGATATAAAAACAATGCCATATCCGGGTTTTCCAACAGATATGCAATCAATATTTGCTAGTATTTTAACTACAGCAAAAGGAACATCCGTGATTGTGGAAAATATATTCGAAAATAGATATAGATATACAGCAGAATTAAATAAAATGGGTGCTAAAATTACAACTGAAGGAAAAACAGCAGTAATAAAAGGAGTTAGAAAACTATCAGGAGCGACAGTAAAAAGTACTGACTTAAGAGGCGGAGCAAGTATGATTTTAGCTGGATTATGTGCAAAAGGAATGACTACAGTAACAAATATAGAGTATATATTAAGAGGATACGAGAACTTAGATAAGAAGCTGAATGAATTAGGAGCTAAAATTTCGATACAAAAAGAATAAAAATAATTACAAAAGGGACTAGATTTATTATATATAAATATGATAAAATAAGCACGTATAATGTGGTAAATTGTATGTGCTTTTTTTAATGCAATTATAATATAAAAAGAAGGTGAAAATAATGTCTAAAAAACTTAAAGAAAAATCGAAAAATACGCAAAAAGATTCTACATTTAATGTAGACAATGAAATTATTATAGGCATTAAAACTTTACCGAATCCTGAAGAAAACAAAAAGAAAACCCAAAAGAGAAAAAATGAAAAAATAAAAAATACAACTAAAAAAAGTAAGACTACGAAAACAAAGAAAAAGACTAAAAACAAAGAAGAAGAGTTTGAACTTAAACTTGGAATTGAAGATGAAAAAGTTAAACCAAAAAAGAAAAAGAAAAAAACTAAAAAATTGACTAAAAAACAGGAAATTGCAAGAAAAAAGAGAAAAGCATTTCTTAGGTTAGTAAAATGGGCTACTCTTATATTACTTTTAATAGGTGGAGGAATAGGCTTTTTATTATCTTCATTTTTTAATATAAAGAAAATTGAAATAGTAGGAAACAATAAATTAACCAGAGATGAAGCGATAAGTTTGTCACAAATTGAAATTGAAGAGAACACATTTAAATTATCAAAAAACAAAATTGAAAAAAATATTAAACAAAATGCTTATGTGGAAAGTGTAAAAATTAAAAGAAATTTACCAAGTACTATATTAATTGAAATAGAAGAAAGAGTTCCTACATATATGATTACATTTGCAAATGCTTATGCATATATAAACAACCAGGGATATTTTGTTGAAATTTCAAAAGAAAAATTAGAGTTGCCTATAATAACAGGGTATGCAACTAAAGAAGAGGATATACAACTAGGAGAAAGACTATGTACAGAAGATTTACAAAAGCTAGATGATATATTACAAATAATGAAAGCAGCAGAAAGCAATGAGATTGCTAATATTGTAACAAAAATAAATATATCTGATAAACAAGATTATGTGCTAGAGCTAAAAAGCGAAAAGAAAACTGTACATGTTGGAGATACATCAAATTTAAGTACAAAAATGTTATATATAAAAGAGATAATAGAACAAAACAAAAAAATAGAAGGAGAAATTTTAGTTAATACTGATTTAAACAATAAATGGGCTATATTTAGAAAAAAAGTATAAAAATCATTAATAAGGAGGGCAAAATGAACAAAAAGCAAATAGCTATTACATTAGGAATAATGTGCTTTATATTAACAGTTGCAATATGCATTCAATTAAAGACAATTGAAAACACAACTACAACAATCTCGCAATCACTAAAAGAAAATGGATTAAGAGACGAAGTGCTAAGATGGAAAGAAAGATATGACAATGTTTATGAGGAACTTAATCAGTCTTTAAAAGAACTAGAAGAGGTCAGAAAACAAGCAACTCAAAATGATACCAAATCTTCAGCAAAACAAGAAGAAATAAAAAACAACAATATGCTACTTGGATTATCTGAAGTAAAAGGTGAAGGATTACAAATTGTGATAGCAGACAACAATACTGGAACTTTAAAAAATGAAAGTGAAGCATTAGATTTAAGTTCACAAGTAGTACATTATGATGATTTGATCGAAGTAATAAATGCTTTGAACAATGCAGGAGCAGAAGCAATATCAATAAATGGTCAAAGAATTATACAAACTACAGCAATAACTTGTGAAGGAAATGTAATAAAAATAAATGGACAAAAAGTAAGCTCTCCATTTACAATAAAAGCAATTGGTTCACAAGGATTATTATATGGATCACTTACTATGATAGGCGGGTACTTATATATACTTGATGAAGCTGGAGTTATTGTAGAAACAACACAAATGGACAACTTAACTGTTGAAAAATATTCTGGAGTTATAAACTACAAATATGTAAAAAATGAGAAATAGAGGTGAGTATACACTTTGAATAAAGAAAAGAAAAACAAAATTATAATGACCATAATTATTGGAGGAGTATGCCTTATACTTTTTGCAGTTATGTTTATGCAGTTTAGAACTATTGAGGAAACAGATATTACAGCAATTGAAAACATGAGAGAAGCAGAATTGAGAACAGCTATATCTGAATGGAAGGGAAAATATGAAGAAACTGTAGAGCAATTACAAGCAAATCAAAAAACAATTAAAGACTATAAAAACAAGCTTGAAAAAAATGAAGAAGCGTCAGGACTTGTTGATAAAGAATTAAAAGATTCTAATATGATTTTAGGAAAGACAGATGTATTTGGCGAAGGAGTAACAATAACATTATCAAATAGTGAAGAAAGAGATGTAAAATACAGAGACTTACTAGAATTAATAAATGAATTAAGATATGCGGGAGCAGAAGCTATATCAATTAATGATGTAAGAATATTAAGTTCTACGGAAATCGCACAACCAGATGGAGTTTTAATGATAATAAATGGCCAAAGAGTTTCATCACCTTATGTTATAAAAGCAATTGGAAATCAAACGTATTTATCAAGTACTTTGAGTTTAAAGGATAGTGGATACATTGATAAAACAAGAGCCATAGGACTAAATGTTAAATTGGAAACTGGAAAAAACATAAAAATTTTAAAATATAATGGAGATATGAATATAAAATATATGAAGGAAGGGGAAAACAAGTAATGATTTTTATTGCAATTGTAATTGGATGTATTTTAGGAGCTGTAATTGGAATTTATGCACCGATAGTTCCATATACATATTCTGGCTATTTAGCTATAGCTATTATCGCTGCACTAGATTCTGTTTTTGGTGGAATTTCATCAACATTAAAGAAAAATTTTGATTTAAAAATATTTGTAACAGGCTTTTTTGGAAATGCAATATTATCAATATTACTTACATACCTTGGACAAAAGTTGAATGTAGATATTTATTTAGCTGCAATCGTTGTTTTTGTAGGAAGAATGTTTAATAATTTAGCTATAATTAGACGCTATTATTTAGAGAGATGGAACGAGAAAATGGCAAACAAAAACAATGTTTCATAAGTATTACACAATTATTACAAAAATATTACAAATCTATTGACTTTTTTTTCAAAATGTAATATTCTTTAGACATCAAAAAACAGATGACAAACAATCTTTAGGGGATGCAAAATTGGAGGAATGAACCTTGGCAATCGGAGATATAATTGTAGGAATTGACATTGGAACTTCGAAGGTTAGTTTAGTAATTGGAGAAGTTAATAATTTTAATCAAATAGAAGTCATTTGTACGACTACTCATAAATGCAACGGAATAAGAAAAGGCAAAATTGTAGACGAAAATGAAATTGCAAGCTCTATACACCACTTAATTAAAGATGCTGAATCAGAGACGGATTTAAAAATAAATTCAGCTTATGTCACAATACCTGGTAAATATGTTACAATAGTTAAAAATAGTGTTGTAAAAGAGGCAAAGGATAAATATGCTGGAATCTCAGCTAAAGATGTTGTCTCAAGTATTATGCAAGTGAAAGACATTGATATACCAGAAGGAAAACAAATAATTGACATAGTTGAAAATCAATTTGTTCTTGAAAATGGAAGAACAGTTTCAGATCCAGTAGGAAATTTGAGTGGTAGTTTTACTTTAAAAGCAGAAGTAATTCTAGCTGATAGAGAATATATGAAACAAATTGCATCAATATTTAGAAAGGTTGATTTAGATATTGATGGTTTAGTACCAATTACATTAGCTCAAAGATCATTAGCACTTGACGCAAATGAACTAAATGATAATGTAATGCTATTGGACATTGGTGCAGGAAATACAGAAATAGGCGTATTTGATGGACAAAGTTTTGTATACACAAATACAATACCTTTAGGAGGAGACAACATTACAAATGATATTGCATTAGTCCTAAATATTAGCGAAGAAGAAGCTGAAAGATTAAAAAAACAATATGGATTAGCATTAAAATCATTTATTGATAATGACAATGAAATCTTGCTTACAACGTGTAAAGATGAAAATGGAAAAAAAGTAATTAAGAGTTCACAATTAATTGAAATTATGGAAGCAAGAATAGAAGAAATCTTTACTATAATTAATAAGGATATAACAGCACAGGGAATTAAATCTAAAATAAATAATGTTATATTAACAGGACAAGGAATTACTAATATTAACAAAAGCGACGTTGCTGGAAAAATTACTTTAAATATTCCAGTGAAAATTGCAACAGGAAGGTTGATTAGTGTAGTAAGACCAGAATATCGAACTGCTTATGCGTTAGTTAGATATGTAGCATCAAGACCATTTGCTAAAACTGTAGGAAGCAGTATAGATACAAATTCAAATGAAAGTATATTAAAAAACATTATAGAAAAAATCAAAGAGTTCTTTTATTCATAGATTTTAATTTTAAATATATAAGGTTAATAAAAATTAGGAGGAATGAACAATATGTTAATGGATAATAACAGTGATGAAAACACAATGCTAGACGGAACTGCTACTATCAAAGTAATTGGAGTAGGTGGAGCAGGAAATAATGCTGTAAATAGAATGGTTGAATCTGGAATAAGAAATGTAGAATTTATTGCAGTAAATACAGATAGACAAGCTCTATTATTATCAAAAGCAGCATCAAAAATACAAATTGGAGAAAAAATTACAAGAGGTTTAGGTGCAGGAGCTAATCCTGATATTGGAGCACAAGCAGCTGAAGAAAGCAAAACTGAAATAGCAGAAGCTTTACGCGGAGCTGATATGGTATTCGTTACAGCTGGAATGGGCGGAGGAACTGGAACTGGAGCAGCCCCAATAGTTGCAGCAGCAGCTAAAGAAATGGGAATTTTAACTATAGGTGTTGTAACAAAACCATTCACATTTGAAGGAAAGAAAAGATTATCTCAAGCTGAACGTGGAATTGAAAGCTTAAAAGGTAAAGTAGATACTTTAGTTGTAATTCCAAATGACAAGCTATTACAAGTAATTGATAGAAAAACCTCTATAGTTGAAGCATTTAAAATGGCAGATGATGTGTTAAGACAAGGTGTACAAGGTATATCAGACTTAATTGCAATTCCTGGTTTAGTTAACTTAGACTTCGCTGACGTAAAAACTATAATGTTAAATACAGGAATGGCACACATGGGAATTGGTAGAGCATCTGGAGAAAACAGAGCAGAAGATGCTGCAAAACAAGCAGTACAAAGCCCTCTACTAGAAACATCAATTGAAGGTGCAAGAGGAGTTATTATAAATATAACTGGCGGAACAAATCTTGGCTTACATGAAGTAAATACAGCTGCAGAATTAATTCAAAGAAGCGTTGACCCAGAAGCTAATATTATATTTGGAGCAGTTATTGATGATAGCCTTGATGAAGATATAGTAATCACTGTTATAGCAACAGGATTTGAAAAAGAAGAAGGACCATTATCTGGAACAATGGCTGTGGGAGATATTATAGATAGAGCATGGGACAAAAAATTAAATTCTATTCCAACAACAACAGATAGTTCAAATTCACAAGAAAATTTGGATATACCAACATTCTTGAGAAGAAAATAATATAAAATAAAAGAAAAATGCAAACTCGTAAAAGAGTTTGCATTTTTTTGTAGAATATTTCATTAGTTCGCCAACACGAAAAGACATACTTTTTAAATATAAGATAGTATAATCCATAATATAAAATATATATTTATTAATTCTTTAAAGAGGAAAAATAAGTGACTATTTATCTAGATATTATATTTTTAGAAAATTTATGCATGAACTATATTATTCTGTTTGCTACATGCTACATTATGAGAATAGAAACTAAAATATGGAAAATTTTAATATCAAGTTTAATAGGTGGACTATATGCTGTGATTTTATATATGAATGTTTTGCCTATATATTCCAATATTATAACTAAAATAATTTTATCAATTGTTATGGTATATGTATCAACACATCCTAAAACACCAAAAGAAACAATAAAACAATTAATGGTTTTTTACTTAATATCATTTACATTTGGAGGATGTGCCTTTTCATTACTTTATATTGTTAAACCACAAAACATACTTATGAAAAATGGTGTATATATAGGAACATATCCAATAAAAATTACACTACTTGGAGGAATTGTTGGCTTTATAATTGCTCATAATGCTTTTAAAATGGTAAAAAACAAATTAAAGAAAAAAGATATGATATATGAAATGAAAGTAAAAATTTTAGAAAAAGAAATAAATGTAAAAGCTATGCTTGATACTGGAAACATGCTAAAGGATCCGATAACGAAAATGCCTGTAGTTGTAATTGAAAAAGAAAAATTAAATGAGACTTTACCAAAAGAATTATTAGAAAATATAGAGAGAATATTAGGAGGTGGAAAAGACTGCTATAATTATGAGTTAGATGATGAATATGTAAATAAAATAAAAATCATACCGTTTTCGTCAATAGGAAAACAAAACGGGCTTATGATAGGAATAAAAGCAGATGAAATAACAATACAAGGAGATGAATTTAAAGAATACAAGAATGTGATTATTGGAATATCACCACAAAAACTAAGTAATAATTATTCTGCTTTATTTGGACTAGATTTATTTGAAGGGAGAGAAAACAATGAATTTGTTACAAATATTAAAAAATAGTATAAATACATTATATGTAAGATATATTGAAAACGAGGAAAATCTTCCAATTTATTATATAGGAGGTAGCCAGACATTACCTCCACCATTGACTAATGAAGAAGAAAATGAAATATTAACTAGATTGTCAAATGGAGAAGAAAGCGTTAGACAGATATTAGTGGAAAGAAATTTAAGATTAGTTGTTTATATTGCAAAAAAATTTGAAAATACTGGGGTTGGAATTGAAGATCTGATATCAATAGGTACAATAGGATTAATGAAAGCGATAAATACGTTTAATACTGAGAAAAATATAAAATTAGCGACATATGCCTCTAGATGCATAGAAAATGAAATATTAATGTTTTTAAGAAGAAGCAATAAAATAAAAGGTGAAATTTCAATTGACGAACCATTAAATCAGGATGGAGATGGAAATGAGTTACTATTATCAGACATTTTGGGAACAGACCCTGATGTTACGTCAAGACAAATTGAAGATGAAGTTGATAAGAAGTTATTAAGAGCTTCAATTGAAAAACTGAACAATAGAGAAAGAAACATTATGGAACTTCGTTTTGGATTTATAAGTGGTAAAGAAAAAACACAAAAAGAAGTTGCAGATATGTTACGGAATATCACAAAGTTATATATCTAGATTAGAAAAGAAAATAATAAACAGAATGAAAAAAGAAATAATAAGCAAAACAGGATAATTTAAATGTCGAATAATAAGGAATGATAAATGAATAGCATATCTCCTTTTGGAAATAATCAAAGTAAGAAACATTTCTAAGAGGAGTTGTTGAATTTGAATAAAGTTGAAATAGCTGGAGTAAATACAAGTAATTTGCCATTACTTTCTCCAGAAGAAAAAGATATACTAATGAAAAAAATAAAAGATGGAGATGAAAAAGCAAGAGAAGAATTTATACGTGGAAACCTAAGATTGGTTTTAAGTATAATAAAACGCTTTTATGGAAAAGGCGAAAATCTAGACGATTTATTTCAGGTGGGATGTATAGGTCTTATAAAGGCAATTGATAATTTTGACATAAATCAAAATGTACAATTTTCAACTTATGCAGTTCCGATGATAATTGGTGAAATAAGAAGATACTTAAGGGATAATAATGCGATTAGAGTTAGTAGATCTATGAGAGACTTGGCTTACAAAGCTCTTGGGATAAAAGAAAGAATATATAAGGAACAACAAAGAGATGCATCGGTGGAAGAAATAGCAAATGAACTTGGAATTGAAAAAGAAGAAGTAATAATTAGCTTGGATGCAATACAAGAACCAATTTCATTGCAAGAACCTGCATATAGTGAAAATACGGAAAACATATATATAATTGACCAAGTAAAAGATAAAAAGAATACAGATGAATTATGGACTCAGAATCTTACAATTGCAGAATCTATGAAAAAACTTAATGAAAAGGAAAAGATGATAATAAATAAAAGATTTTTTGAAGGTAGAACACAAATGGAAGTTGCAGAAGAAATTGGAATATCGCAAGCTCAAGTTTCAAGACTTGAAAGAACAGCAATAAATCATATTAGAAGAATATATAAATAAAATTCATAAATCAATCATGATATCATAAAATAAGAATACTATTATAAAAGGTAGTAGGAGGATAATATGGGGCAAAAAGGAATGGATTTTAAACACAAAGAGGTTATTAATATACGAGATGGAAAAAGACTTGGATTTGTACAAGATGTATGTGCTGATTTAGAAACTCGGAACAATAACCTCAATTATTGTTCCAGGAAGTAATAAAATCTTGAGTATGTTTTCTTCAAATAATGATATTGTAATACAATGGCAAAATATAAAATGCATAGGAGATGACGTTATATTAGTAGAAATATAAAAAAATACAAAAATCTACAAAAAATGTGTTGACTTTATAGAAACAATATGTTATTATAAATGAAGTTACTACTTAAAGAAAAAAACACATGAAAATGTGAGTGAAAAAATAAATTAGTAAAGAAAATTCAAACAAAGAATAACATCAATACTAATTTATTATTTTGCGCTAAAAACACTTTAAAAAACTTTTTAAAAAATATTTGAAAAAGGTGTTGACATTTAATAAATAAAGTAGTAAAATAACATTCGTTCACATCTAAAAGCTGAACGAAAAGCACATTGAAAAGTAAACAATAAACCTTTGAGAAACCAAAATAATAAAGGAAGATAGAAGCAAACTATCTATAAAAAAATACTGTGAGAAATCACAGCCAGAAAATAATTAAGAGTCAAAAAGCTCAAATAAAAAGTTATTTAAGTAGATTAGAAATAATCGAAGTAAATAAACCATTAATATGAGAGTTTGATCCTGGCTCAGGATAAACGCTGGCGGCGCACATAAGACATGCAAGTCGAACGGAAGTCGTTGTAATGAAATAGAAACGGACAGAGAACTTGTTCGAAGAAAGTGGAAGTAGACTTACAACAATGGCTTTAGTGGCGGACTGGTGAGTAACGCGTAAGGAACCTGCCTTCTAGAGGGGAATAACAATGAGAAATCATTGCTAATACCGCATATGCCGAGAGAATCACATGGTACAATCGGGAAAAGAGTAATCTGCTAGAAGATGGCCTTGCGTCTGATTAGATAGTTGGTGGGGTAACGGCCTACCAAGTCGACGATCAGTAGCCGGACTGAGAGGTTGAACGGCCACATTGGGACTGAGATACGGCCCAGACTCCTACGGGAGGCAGCAGTCGGGAATATTGCGCAATGGAGGAAACTCTGACGCAGTGACGCCGCGTATAGGAAGAAGGTTTTCGGATTGTAAACTATTGTCGTTAGGGAAGAGAAAGGACAGTACCTAAGGAGGAAGCTCCGGCTAACTACGTGCCAGCAGCCGCGGTAATACGTAGGGAGCGAGCGTTATCCGGAATTATTGGGTGTAAAGGGTGCGTAGACGGGAAGATAAGTTAGTTGTGAAATCCCTCGGCTTAACTGAGGAACTGCAACTAAAACTGTTTTTCTTGAGTGCAGGAGAGGTAAGTGGAATTCCTAGTGTAGCGGTGAAATGCGTAGATATTAGGAGGAACACCAGTGGCGAAGGCGACTTACTGGACTGTAACTGACGTTGAGGCACGAAAGTGTGGGGAGCAAACAGGATTAGATACCCTGGTAGTCCACACCGTAAACGATGGATACTAGGTGTAGGAGATATTAAGTCTTCTGTGCCGTCGCAAACGCAGTAAGTATCCCACCTGGGGAGTACGGCCGCAAGGTTGAAACTCAAAGGAATTGACGGGGGCCCGCACAAGCAGTGGAGTAT
>OLXB01000248.1_pt1 | contig 34107 bp, 68 predicted proteins | sample 1673681 | NCBI WGS metagenome assembly OLXB01 (sample SAMEA103958121, study PRJEB25191) | human gut metagenome
AATAATAATATATTTAGCTAATAATTTAAGATAATATTTATTGTTTTTCAAATTAGGTCTTGACAAATGATTGCCAATATGTTATAATACTTATAAATAGAAAGGAGATAAAACGATGGATACTGATAATTTTCTGCTAAATTGTCCCTTTTGCGGTTCAGGATGGATTGAGCCTGTTAAGGTTTTAAATAAGTCAAATAAGAATAAATTTTATATCAGATGTATGAATTGTGGTGCGAGAACCAGAAATCAAAGTGTGATTACTGATGCTATTGCTCTTTGGAATAGGAGAGTTTAATTATGAATCGTGAATATAGTTACTGGGAAGAAATCTATAATGCTTATGGGGAAACAGAAAAATGGATGTGTCATAACTGTGGACACGGTGTAAATTGTGCTTCAAATTTCTGTCCTGAATGTGGTCGAATTATGACTGGTTGCAAAAAAGATGGTAGATATACCATTGCATTTGATTATGAGAGGTTTAAGAATTATGACTGAAATGCAGAAACTTGACAAATATCTAACTGAACATAATATTAAACATACCTATAAACGTCGCTGGCCTAATATGGAACAATCCTTCCCTGAATACCGAGAAGGAAAACGTCACGATGGTGGTTATCAGATTATGGCAAATGGCGACAACGGGGAGTATCTTTGGGACGCAATTTGCGGTTATGGTAGCTTTGGATTTGAGACTGGCCTAATCGAGATTATGGGGTGCATTGTTCCAGAATGTGTTAGTGACTCTGTAGAAGGTCATTTGACCGCTAATGAAGTAATTGAAAGAATTGAAAAATATTATGCCAGCAACGGGCTGGTTATAAATAATTGAAAGGAAATAGATTAAAATGGATGAGAATAAAAGTTTGGAAATTGCATTAGGTAAGCTATCATTGCAAGAAAATGATGTTATAGTTGTTAAATTTAAATATGGGAATTGCCCTGTCGATAATTTAGCTAGATTCATGGACGCTATCAGAAATATTTCTCCGTGTCCCGTTATTGCTATACCTGATAATTTGGATATCGGGGTAGAAAATATTGATAGAGTTATTCAATATCTTGAAGATATGAAGAAAAATTAACTATTATAGAAATGAGTTGACTATTTATTGGCAAATATTAAAAGAAGCTATGTGCATAGTCTAGGGAAGAGCACTGATGATGTTACTGGCAGTTGTTTTGAATTAGTAACTACTAGCGGCGATAGAGTGCTAATTGATTGCGGAATGAAACAAAGTTCAGATGATTTAAAAGATTATCGAGATAATATTGAAATAATTAAAAATCTAAAAACTAAACGTCTTGACGCAATAGTTCTCAGTCATAGTCATATTGACCATTCTGGCAATATTCCTGCGGCTTTTGCAAATAGCTTTACAGGCGTAGTATATATGCCTAAAAACTCAAAAGACATTGTTAAATTACTTTGGTTAGATTCCGCAAAGATTATGCAACAGAATCAACAACTATTAAAAAGGAAGGGCAATGTAAGTGGCAAGCCAACCTATACAGCGGAAGACGTAGAAGTTGCCTATAACCATATTGTAGAATGTGAATTTAATCAAGTTATTGAAATCTCTGAAAATCTGTCTTTTCAATACATCCATTCAAATCACATTATTTCTTCAAGCCAAATTATTTTTTATGTAAAAGATAATGGCGTAACGAAGACAATTGGTTATTGTTGTGACCTAGGAAGCCCAAATATTCAAGGCACATATCTTGACCCGTTTGAACCTATTAACAGAGTTAATTTGTTGATTGGTGAATGTACATACGGTATGCAGTTAAAAACTAACAATAAGAAAAATAGAAATAAAGATAAAGAAAAAATCAAAACTCTTATTGAACAGGTTAATGAAACTGGCGGGCGTTTAATTATTCCTGCATTTAGCCTGAATCGTTCTCAGGATATTTTGACCGTTCTGTATGAACTATTCCATGATGACGAAGAGTTTAAAATGCCAATTGTATTTGATGGTGTTCTATCAATGGAAGTTTCAAAACGGTTTGAAGACTGTATAAATTATAATAAAGAGCTTTGGAATAAAGTATTTTCTTGGGGAGCAGTTGTAAAGGTTTCTGATTGGACTGATAGTCTTGCATATCAGAATTATACATCGCCACAAATTATTGTTGCATCTGGTGGTATGCTCAAAGGAAGAAGTACGGCTTATGTAAAGAAATGGTTGTCTGACCCAAAAACCACTATTTGTTTAGTTGGATACGCTGGTGGTGAGGGTAGCGTTGGATACATGATTCAAAGAGAAAAGGAATTTCCTGTTATCAACATTGATGGATTTAAGATTCAGAATAAAGCCCATGTTATCTCGTTAAATTCCTTCTCTTCTCATGCAAGCCATGCTGAACTATTGGAATATTACAGTTCTATTGAATGTGAAAAGATTTATTTGGTTCACTCACAAGAAGACCGAAAGAAAGAATTTAAACCATTGCTTGAAGAAGAGATTAGTAAAAAGAATCATACTACAAAAGTAGTTCTTCCAGATTCTAAAACAAAAATGTACTTATAAAAATATTTAGAGTAGGGTATTGACAATCCCTACTCTTTTTGTTATAATACAATTAGAAGCAGAAAACAAATAGAAAGGAGTGAGTAAAGATTTTCACAATTTCAAATGGGGATTTTTATATTGCGCAATTCTCCACTGGGTTAAAGCCGGTTCGTACAAAAGAAGAAGCTATTCAGTTTAAAACTTATGATAAAGCAAGTAGTTTCATGTTAAATATGCCGAAATCCTTTAAGAACCTTGGCTATCATATTGAGGGTGAAGCCGAAATTGTTAAAACAACGCAAACACAGACGTGTTCACAACAAAATCCTTCTGAACATAAAAAAGTCATTGTTAAATATGATTCTAGTTATATTCAAGGGGTTAAAAATCAGATTTGTCAAATAAGCGATTTCATATCTGATTTAAAAAATAAAAAACAAAAAGCAGTTGGAATTGTTGAGAAATGTGAACGAGAAATCTTTGACCTAGAACATAATGCTGAATTTTATAATAAAAACGCTTGCGAAGGTTATAAAATGTGGCGCAAGCTAGGAGAAGTAAGACGAGAAAGGCGTAGAGCAAAAGATTTGATTGTAATTGTAGATGCAATTCTTGAAGATAACAGCTTTGACGGTATTCTTAGCCAAAAAACATTAAATCGGATTTCTGGGTTAGAAAATAGAACTTATTCCATTCGTGAACTTGATGATATTTTCCCAGATAAATGAGGTATGGTATGTTTATTTATACAGTTTATTTGAAAGAATATGATGGATGTAGCTCAACCATCATATACATGAAGTCGTTTAAATCTTTGACGATGGCTGAAACTTATGCTCAAGAACTAAGAAACAAAAAGTATGATTACGATACAGATGTTTGCATTATGTTGAATGAACTTTATTAAATTAAGGTGGCTATTATGATTCTTATTTGCATTGGTTGTGTTGTAGTTACTGTTAGTTGTGTTGGGCTTTTATTCGCTTGTCTACGGGGAGCATCAGAAGCAGATGATAAGCGAGGAAGTAAGAATTAAATTGGTTTACTAAATCAGGAGTGTTGTTATGGGATACAAATATAGTGTTGTTATGGGGCCTAAATATTTTGCGTCTGCACCGAACCAAGAGTATACAAAAGAATTTCTAAAGCAAATTCGAGAAGAGGATTTGGTTATATATGATGGAAAGGCTTGTCATGCTGTGAGGATTTTGCCCAGAAAAGATGAAAATCCATTGTTTGAGATTCTTGGAGAAGATGACGGTTATTTGTTTAGTTATGACCATCCTATTAAGTTTGATTTACATTGGACTGACGGATTGATTAAACAACTTGAGGACGCTAAGAAATATTGGAATAAAATTAAGGATACATATAAGTATGACAGGGTGTAATTATGAAAGATGATAAGAAACTCTGTCCTCTTAAAGATGAATGCTGGTGCGTTAGCTTTTCTTTAAATGATGAAATTCAGGATGATGTATGTTTCTTTGATACAGAGAAGAAGGCATACGAGTATTGTAAAGAGAAAGCAGAACAATATAGTGAAGAATCTGGAAGGGATTTGTTCAATGTTTCTATTTACGACCCAGATGAGCGAGAAGTCGAATTGTATATCGGAGACGACTATTTTCATTGGTGGTATTCTGAGTATGACATAAGGGAGGAACTTAAAAAGCTAGGTATTGATTACAAGCAATATTCATTTTTAAATTAACAAAATGCTGTTTTTATTGATTATAATTTAACGTAGGTACGTTATTTTTAAGGAGATAATATGGGTAATAAAACACTGCTTGAGAAAATTTATTCCGCTTTTGGTTTTTGGAAATATCGTGAAAAGACAGATAATGGAACTTACGATGTATTTTACTGGTGTTGCCTACCTTATGGAAAATTTTTCAGAAAGTTTGATTTATTTAGAGTAAAGGTGTGATTTCAGTGAAAAAGAAAGACGAAGATTTTATTGAAAGTCTTTGGTGTAAACTTCGTAACACACAAGATGATAAGCTTCGAGCATTACGAGATGGAGACAAGCACAAGTCTACCCTTCTTGCTGGTGAAGTAAACGGAATGCTATGGGTTATTAAAATGGTTGAGGATTATTTGAGTGATTGAAATTTAACAAAATAATTTTAAAAACCCTTGACTTTACTAATTTTCTGTGCTATAATAATTACAGAAACGAACAAATATAAAACAATTGATTGATATTCGTGATGGATATTTTAAGGGTGAAATAGAACGTCATCATATTACGCTTTCTGACGAATGGAAGCATATTGTCTATGACGATAGAATTATTCAGCACTGGATTATGGACGCAAAACGTATGTGCTGGTGTATTGAGTGTGTAGATGTTTCATACGCTATTTCCAAATGTAAGCCTAAAAACATTATCTTTGAATTTGGACAGGGTATTCTTCTTGATTGTGATAATCTTGAATATGCTCCACATCTGACTTGTGCAAAGACAGGTCTTGATGGCATCAATCAGCTATGGAATCAGGATTATAAGTTAATTTTAAATGATGCTAAAAATGTCAATGCGTATTATGTCACACGCACTTATTTAACAAGACATGGTATTGGTCGTCTTGATAGTGAGTGTACAAGGAATGATATTAGCGACAAGATGGAAGAGGATAAAACAAATGTTCCCAATCCATTCCAGAACCATTTGCGTTATGCACCTCTTGACTATGATTCTTTAGTTCGTAGAATTTTCATTGATAACGAAATGTATAATGTTGATGTGAATATTGTATTCACGCATTGCAATGAGCTTCCTGTTAAATTAGAAGAACTCAATAATGCTATTCATGGTTATTTTGAAAGCAATGTCCGCATTTATGAACAGTTTTCAGAAAAAGAATCTTTTGAAAATTTGAAAAATTATTTTCTAAAACCACTTGACAAGGCTTGATTTCTGTGATACAATACTTATAGCACAACAAAGGAGAGATTGAAATGACTCGTAAGCGTTTTGTAAAACTTCTGATGTCTCGTGGTTTTACTCGTAATGCAGCAACATTTCGTGCTCGCTTTTATATTCCAAGTATGTATAGCTCTTATTTGGAATGTTACAGAGTAATGGCTGGTCTTGATTAAAAAATATTTTGAAAAATTTCAAAAAATCTATTGACAAATCACATAATATGTGATACAATACTTATAAAGACAGGGAGGTGATGTATTGAGTAGGATAAGCAAGTTTTCTAAAGAGGAACTTGAAAAGATATGTAAGGAAAGCACTTCGTTTTCAGATATAGCTAGAAAGGTTGGCTATCCATCATACCAATCTGGTTCTGCTATAACTATAACAAGAAAATATATTGAATCTCTAGGTATAGACACCTCTCACTTTAATGGTCAAGCTTGGAATAAAAATAACTTTGATTATTCTAGGTTTCAAAAAGGAAAACATATCCAAGGAAACAACGCAAAAGATGCTCTTATTAATTTAAGAGGAAGAAAATGCGAAGTATGTGGAAACACAGAATGGCTTGGAGAAGAAATTCCTCTTGTAATTCATCATATAGATGGAGACCATATAAACAACGAGCTAAGTAATTTGCAATTATTGTGCCCCAACTGTCATGCACAAACAGACAACTATTGCGGCAAGAATATAAAAGGCAAAAGACAAAAATATACAGAAGAACAATTCGTGCAAACACTTAAAACTACTTCAAATGTAAACCAAGCACTTAAACAAATAGGAATACATTATTCTGCAAGATGTTACTATGAAGAAGCGTATAGGCTTATCGAAAAATACAACATAGACCAATCGGTAAACAAAAACAAAGCTCCAAAACAAAGCGATATAAAGATTATATCTGTTGATGGTGAGGAACATAAATTGTCAGAATGGGCCAAAATTCTTAACTTGCCAGATAGAAGCTTTCGTAAATACATAGAGAAATACGGAGAAGAAAATGTAAAAGAGCTTATAAGAAGGTTCAAGAAAAACCCAGATAAATCAAATTGCGAATATGAATCATTATATTTGCTATATATGGAAGACAAAGTTAATAGCTGTTCTAAAAGAGGAACGAAATATAAATCTGTAGCAAAGATTGATATGAACACAAAAGAAATAGTAAGCGAATATGAAAGTCTTTTACTCGCAGCTGAATCTGTTGGAAGAAAAGATACATCGCACATATCAGAGGTGTGTAACGGGAAAGAGCATAGCGCTTACGGTTTCTTCTGGAAATATATTCTATAATTTATAAGATTGGACTTAAAACATCCAATCTATTACCGGGATATGGCGAAAATGGCAAACGCGCTGGCTTCAAGTTCCAGTATCGAAAGATTTTTGGATTCAAATTCCAATATCCCGACCAGTTAAGTGATTCTCAAATTACGTTGTACAAAGGATTAACCTTTAAGGGACTGCTGTAGACAGCAGCGCTTATTATCGGTGATGATGCCAACTCATGAGGGTGCGTAAGCCGACTTGTCCGTTAGCTGGTGTGGACGTTAAATAAGCCAATAATACCGTGAAGTGGTCAAAAGTCTCTCGTGGATGATGACCGGCCAGAGATATGAAATCTGGTTCTCCCTACTCTTTAGAGTGTAGTTAGACAAGCTGATGGTCTAGCGAACGAACGGCATCCTGAAATAATGGATGAAGATGGGACAATGGCATAGCGATATGCTAGGCGAAAGCCGCAGGACGTTGCGAATCCTGTTTTATATGTGTGCATGGCGAAATTGGAAGACGCGCCGATAGTCTAGCTACAGTGGTAGGAATACCGTGAATGTTCAAATCATTCTGCACACGCCATTGCCTCCTATGGCAAACATAAATTAAGCTTCGCATATTATTCCTAGCTCGTCCAAAAGATGCAGTATGACTTTGTAAGCTGGGTAGTAAACAAGTTAATATCTGCCAGTGTTGACTTGTTTATGTGTGGCGGTCGTATAACGGTTATTATGTCTGCCTTCCAAGCAGAAGATGAGGTTTCAACTACCTTTCGCCACTTAATAGGCACTACGCCTAAAGGGGTACAGTAAGATGTTGAGTGGGTGCACACATTAAATAAGTCTGCTGTATGAGATAAAAGATAGAAACCATGAGCGTGACTTCTCAATGGGACAGGATGCGCAAGGTTGGTTGCCTTGAGACGAGCTGGATAACCTGTATAAAACCAGCTACCGTGAGATGGTTTGGTGCTGAATATTAGGTTCGATTCCTAAACATCTCCACTTGTCTTATTAGCTAGACATTAAAGAAGCTGAATAGGTAGAAAGAGAGATAGAAAGGTAGACAGATAATTACATTCAATATTTTTTAAAATATAAATAGGAGTGTGATTATTTTGAAACCGGAAGAAAGAATTGGAGAAGTCTATGGTATATATACTATAATAGGCGTTGACAGAGAAGCCAAAGGAGACCCCAAAATTTACAAATGTAAATGTAACGTATGCGGCTGGACTTCATATTTCAGTCTATATAAAATACAACAAATAACAAGTTGTACGCATACAAACAGAAATGGTGGATATAGAGAATATAAGCCATTTTGGGTAAATAAAAGATTAAAACAAATATTTAATGGTATGATGCAGAGATGCTACAATAGTAATGATGTGCATTATGGTCTCTATGGGCAAAAAGGAGTAAAGATATGTGATGACTGGATAAATAATCCAAGTTTATTTGAAGCGTGGTCGATTAAAAACGGGTATGACGACTCTTTGACAATAGACCGCATTAATAGTAACGGAGATTACTGTCCAGAGAATTGCAGATGGATTAGTTGCGAGAATAATTCAAAGTACAAATCTACTACAAATATAATCGTTGTAGATGAAGAATCTCACACAGGTCGAGATTGGGCAAAAGTTTTAGGGTTTGGAATGAACACAATAAACACTTATGTCAGGTTGTATGGTATGGACGATACAATAGAATTTATTAGAAGATACAGAAAAAATCCAGAATTTGCACAAAAAAGAAAAGTTGGAGAAAGCTTTTTTAGCTTGTATATGAATTAAATTCTATAAATCTTTTATTGAGCGCATTAAAGCTCCTGATTGGGTATTAAACTCTGTACCTGTTGAAAAAGAGTCCGATTCTTAACTGACTTGCACTTTCGTGTACTCAGTGCCAAAATAAAGTACACTTTTATATTTTGTAGTAAATTATGCCCGTAATTTACTACGTTCTCTTGTGTGTTCAGAATTAAAATAGAATACACTTTAATATGGTGCTATAGCTCAATTTGTAGAGCAGTTGGCTTATAACCGACAGGTTCCCGGAGCGTGGCCGGGTGGCACTTCCACTAATCCCCAAAATGTGAGATAATATCGAGAACAGATTGGAGATTAATAAAATTGCTTGGTAAAATCGTCTTCTATCAAGCAATTTTATATCACGCAATAGCATAAAGTACACTTTTCTTCCAAGAATTGTTGTCAGTAATGTGCTGGGTGTCCATCCCAGAGATGCGGTGCAAATCCGCAAGCGTGAAACGGGAAGTTCTTTAGAAATTGTTCTTCACCCTAAAGAAGAAATGTGCTCCGTTGCGTTTTATTGGGTTTAGGTTACGAGAATACGGATAAATCCATAGCTTGCAAGTGGGTCTTTCCATTTCTATCCTCTCTGCGGATGAAAAGAAATGGACTTATGTGGAACTTTAGCATAGGGTACAATCCTCTTACAAGGTTACTTCGCCGCTTCGGCGGCATTAAATAGAGCGATTGCGAGTAATGCGCTTCTAGGATTCAGAAGAGACGCTGGTGCGATGCCAGCAAGTTCCAAACGTACTGTGGGAAAGTCGAAGCAACCCCTAGCACCCACGAGCTTAGTACACTCAAACAAAGAAGCGGTTGTTCTCTATTTTTCTTGTTGGTTTTTAAGAGCTAGTAAAAATCAACTACTTTGCAAAGGGGTTCGTCATCTGTCCTCTGTTTGCAGAAATAGATGACATGGGTTAAATTGTGTTGATATTACAGAAAAGGTATTTTTGGTATGATTATCGTTGTTTACGCTATTCATATTCTTTCTTTCGCTGGTTCCCGGAACTATTGTAAGGACGCTTGCAAAAGTATACACAAGCCAGCTATTATATGTGATTGTAGCTCAGTTGATAGAGCATCTGACTTTTAATCAGAGGGTCGTTGGTTTAAGTCCAATCAGTCACACCACAATAAACCAATCTAACGAAAGAAGGAATAGTTATAATGGCAGTTGATTTCTTTGGAAATGAAATAAGTGTTGGCGATGAGTGTGTATTTATTGAGCCAAATTATAGTGAACTAAACAGCGGAGTGGTGGTAAAGATAACTCCATGCGGAGTGACAGTAGAGTTCAAAAGTCACAAAGGTCATATCAAAACTGTTTCGAGAACGAGTAATCAAATTATTTGTAAACGATAATTTAATTCAACAAGGATAAGATAATGTTAGTCGCGTCTAAATTTATCGAGATGTAGAGTAAGAGGGAACTCAACTGATTTGGGGCAGGAGATTTTGCAACTTCGAGTGTTGTCGTCTCGACCACGGGTGTGAAGGGGAACAAAATAGCTCACACACAAAAACCGGGTGGAATTATATTAGTGCGAATGCGTAGATACCATACGGTGAATCACAATAAAAAGAGCGATATGTAGTTGGCTGACTAAAGGCTAATATCAAGGCTTGGTGAAGTAGTCTAACACGGCTGGACGCAGTTTATCACAGGTGCGAATCCTGTAGTCTTGAGAGTTATCTAACGCTCTTTTGCTTATACTAGTCGAAGTGAAGAAGTTAGGAGTAGAGCAGTGTTGCAACACTGCTCTTATTTTTTATTAAATTTAAATATACTATTGACGAATGGCACATTATATGCTATAATACAAGTAGAAAGTGAGGTATAAATTATGATTATGATTGGAACTATTTGCAAAATTATTCTTTTAGCGTTTTTGTTCTGTTTTATTATTGGGCTTATGATTCCAACACCAACAGTAACGATTAAAATGCGCGGAAGTATCATTACAGATATTTTTTATCCTCTGATTAAATTTGTCGCATTTAGCGTATACTGTGGAATGTATGCTAAATATTTGGTTAAACATTATATTAACAAATGGTGGTTTGAATGAATAAAGATTACAAGTGGGATTTCGATTTAACAAACAAACAAGACGATAATCTAATTTTCCTTGCAGAACAAGGAGTAGACATTATCAAGAATCCAGATGGCACTTTTAAATTTGAGAAGCCATGTTGGATTGAAAATAATCATTTTTATTCTAAGTATGATTGTGAACATACTTGGGGCATTGATGCGAATGGGATTAGATTTCATAACTGTGATATCTGCTCTCACAATCTGTCCAATCATTGCTGTGAAGTACAGGCTAATATTGCCAACCTTGGAAAGAATGCTTATCCAATGAGTACAGCAGTCATCAAGTGTGAAGCTTATGACCAAATTGAAGAATTGAATATCATTCACAATATGGATGAAATGGTTATGTTTATAAATCGTACTCTTAATTTCCTTGGTGGTTGGGACGCTTGTTGCAGCTTTTATGGCTTTGAAATTCCATCAGACGAAAATGGCTATGTAACTTCTACCATTGAAGAATACTATAAAAATGGTGGTAAATTTAAAAATATTCCAAAAAAAGACGAGTTTCCTGTTGTGATTTATTTCGATTATCACTCTACCTGTTATGATGCGTTGGAGTGGATTAGTATTAAAGGTGAACTAAATGGATAAGTTTGTTTGTATCAATGATTATTACGATGATATGGATTGTGCATTCGCAACTTTCTGTATGGATAAAGAATATTTTGGTAAGATTCAGCCTGATGGAAGTCTTTCTGTTGATTCAAACGATATAGAAGATGTAGATGAATGGCTTGGTGGCACACATTCGTTCCCGGATGGCGTATGGCAAACTATCTTTATAAAGGAGAATTAGAGAAAGGGATTGTTTAATAATGATTAACGAAAACACGACAATTAAGTTTCAAACGAGGCAAAGCGTTCAAGAAGTTATCAACCTTGTAAGAAGTGGTATGCCTATTTGTGTCGCAGAAGCAGAAGATGTTGGTCTTACTATGGTTATTCCACCTGTACAAGATGCTACCGTCACTTATAAAGAATTGACATATACCGTTGATTGCTTTATGATGAAGTTTGCAGACCCGATGTGTGACAGACTGTTGTACGATGGTATTGCAACTAAGCGTCATTTGTGGACTGTATATGTTAAAGGTGAGTTTGTTACAGGAGGTAAATAATGAGTACATATTATGGAAGTTTCCAAAAACTTCCAATTACTAAGCCTGTTTCTATCATGGACATTGCAAGATTTGCAGACCATTTTGGTATTATCACAGCAGAAGATGTTGAAACAGGAAACAAGATTACGTTCTACAAATATAGAGGTGAACGTAGGGTTATGTTAAATTATGTCGATACTACTATGGACGAAATCGAAAAGTATCACAGTGAAAAGAAGCTGTATGATTTAACAATCGACACTACCGTGTTGTTAAAGAATGCTCATGTTGAAGAAACCATTTGCGGATTGCAGTAAATAATAACAGTTAAGAAAGAAGTTTCGATGCCGTTTTCAGTTGCTGCTTTATATCTTGTATCATACAAGAACCGTGTTGAATCTGATAAATATTTAATCTTTTAAGAGTTTACGATTATTTAAGCTTTTGGATAAAGAGTTTGAAAGCAAATGTTAAAGCGTAAATAAAAATGTTGTTTGATTGTTGAGGTAGTACAATGGAATACGTTGAAGTTTTACTTATGTGTATTGTGGCTGTCATTGGCGTTTTTGCCCTATTTCTTTTTATAGCCCCATTTGCCGGAGTTATTATTATTCGGCTTGCTAAAATTATTGATATTTTTTGTAAGCATTATGATATATTTTTTAATTTTATTATAAATTCTTTAACTTGATTAGGTGACAATATGTTTTTATGTGGATATAGTGATGTTTCTGGTGTACCTTTTGATACAACCAAAGCAGTCGAACCAAAAGACCCGTTTTGCATCCGAGACATTAGCTGGATGTTTGTTGTCCCAGACAAACGTAAAAAGAGTGGCGATTTTAAAAAATTGAGAATATACTGCGTTGTATTAAACTCACTTGATAGTTCACAACCATATACTCTTGTTAAAACTGGTGGCAATACTTGCGATGTAAGGCTTGTTGGTAATGATTGGCATATCAGTTATAATGTAAATGATTTTTACGCAACATATTCTACACCAGACACGTTTACGCTGTGGAACGGTCATGGCGTTTGGCCTGTTGCAGATAGCACAAATAATTATTATCCAGACTATCACAAAAATAATACTTGACTTTATTTGTTAAATGTGTTACAATATCAATAACAAAGGAGATGCAATTATGAATATCAAAACCACTATCAATGACAATCCCGTTTATTTTTATGAAATTCCAGTTGGTGATATATTTGTGTACGCAGGGAAAGCCAATATTAAATGCGTTCTCGTAAAGACTGACACAGTATACAATGAAGACAGGACGGCTGTATATAACGCACTGCCAATTACGCACCATTGTGGTCATCACGAATACTTTACAGATATGGAAAAGGTCTCAAAGGTAAAGAATGCAACTCTAAATGTCGATATTTAACAAGAGGTCTAAAAATGAAATTTACTGTAACAGCAAAACCCAATATGCCTTGCGTAGACGAAGAATTTATCGTAAACGGAAAGAAGGCAGAAGTATCAGATTTTGGTCTAGTATATAATCACGGTGTAGGAAATATGAATTGTTGTGAGTCCATGCGCTTTGAATCTATTGAACCGACCAACAAAGTCCTACGTAAGTATCGTATTAATCTTGACGAGTATGATGAAATTTGCAGTTACCTTGCTGACAAGTTTACTATCGGTAAGTGCGATATTTGTTTTAAGTAAGGAGAAACCTATGTTTAATATTGGTGATAGAGTTGTTATAAATTCTAAGATGGGTAATAATATTATTCCGATTATTGGTACTATTGTTGAAAGGTTTGCTGGCCGTGAAAATTATCATAACGGAGACACGGAGCTATGTTATAAAGCAGTATCAGATAATGGTGAAATGTACAACAATGAATGGGATTATTATTTTAACGAATTTGATGGAGATTATGATGGTCTTCTCGCAAGAAGGATTTTAATGCATAAAGAAAACATCAAGAGATTAAAACAAAAAATTCAGCCAGATATTCAAAAAGAAAGGAAAGCAATTAAACTTTTACAAAAGCAACTAAAAGGGCGCAATTGACTGAGGTATTACGATGAAGGTTAAAGAACTTTTGAAATTAATTAGCGATAACAATATTGATGGAAATACAAAAATTAAAATTGCAAAAAGCGTTCAAGATGGTATTTATAGCGGATATTCTGAAAATTCTTGTTACGATATTAAGTTTTACCCTGAGAGTCAATATAACGAAGATGACAAACTCGTGTTCTATATTGTGTAAGGTGGTTTACAATGACTGTTAAAGAGTTCTATGAGATATGTAAAGACAACGGACTAGAAAACGCTCCAATGTTAATCGAAGAAAGTAGATATGATGAGAAATTTCACGACATGGTATATTTTCAATTTGAACCGTTCAAAGTAGACTTTTACAAAGCCGACCCAAATGACCCAGACCCAGATGAAGAGAAGGTTGTTTTATATGTCTAATAAAAGACAAGACATCTATCGTGGTCACAAAGAAAAAGGTATGTGGTGGTTAGACGAGTTTGAGCATATCTATACATGCTGGGCAAATCACAGAAATAATTGGTCAAAAGCAAAAATATTTGAAAAGCGTTATGCCAAACGTAGAATGCGTCAGAGTCAAAGAGATGAAATTCAACAAGAGTTAGAGGATATGGATAATGACAATTGAAGAACTATATAAGTATGCTGTAAAGCACGATATAGAAGACTACGATATCTGGTTTAATTTCCTTGGTGAATATCAGTGGGAGAGTGGCCCAGCTCGTTATATTAACGAAGAAGAGATAGACCACGAATGCAAGAAGGTGTTTCTATGACTATCAAAGAATTTTATCAGTGGGTTGAAGAAAACAATATCGAAGACTATGAGCTATGTTATAATGGAGACGCGGGTGGCGGCTCTGTTAAGGCTGTTTTAAGCGATATTGAAATTAACGATAAATTTAAAGAGGTAACTATTGGATGACGATTAAGCAACTGTATGAGTGGGCGTTTCAAAATGATGCCCAGAATTTCGATATCGGAATGGTTAATCAAGACTCTCTTGAAATTGACTGGATTTCGACAAAAGACCTTTTTATGAATAAGCAAGAGATGGAGGTTATTGTATTGTGAAAGCAATTAAAAAGGGTGCAGACCTAATTTTTACTTGTGACGATGGCAAGACAGTCAAATATAATCTGAATACTGGTGTTTGTATTGGTAAAAATGGCAAACCTTGTATGTATCTCAACAGCCAGCTCAGAGGTTATAGTGTTGATGAAATTGCCAATTCTTTTGAAGACAAGAATTTTGGTAAATTTATTAGTCATGTTGCACAGAAGTGTTCTAGGAACGGACAGAGTATTCAAAACATTGGCACTGTATTTCAGAGAATGGATGATTACAAAAGAGAAGAGCAGATTTACTCTGCTGGATTAACTCTTGCTGGTACTTGTGGCAGGGATTATTTTAAGGGAACTATTAACGAAATCCCAAAGGGTCTTGTAAAGATTTTACGAGAAATTAAAGAAGGTGTCAATAATGTAAATATCGGAGAATACAAAGCTCATCCTGACGCTTTTAATTACGCATTTAACCATGAATTTATTTCTCTCTCAAAAAGAGACGCATATCGGTTCTTAGTGTATGTTTGTAGTGTTTGGGATAGAAATGAGCTTCGTTACACATACGGTAATAAATTCTTTAATATTTGTGATAGATATGGCTATACACCAAAGTCTCTGTTAAATTACATTGATTATCTCGTGACATACGAGGCTCTTTCTCCTGATTATCCTTCAAAAATTCTAGGGGAAATTGACGACAACTGTAATATGCTTTCTCAAATGTCTGATAAATACGACAGATATCCACGTCATTTTCTAACTTCTCATCAAATCACAAGTCGTACTTATCAGCGTTGGAAACAGGAATTTAACGAAGAGCTGTTTGCAAAACGTGTAAATACAAAGATGGAAGTCACCATTGGAGATTACAAGTTTATCTATCCTAAAACAACAAAAGATATTAAGGATGAGGCAGTTCAGCAGTCTAATTGTGTTGCAAGCTACATTGACAAAGTAATCGGCGGTTCTTGTGATATCATTTTAATGCGTAAAAAGAATGATGTAGAAAATAGCCTTGTTACTGTTGAAGTCCGCAATGGCAAGGTTGTACAGGCAAGACAGCGTTTTAACGAATCTGTTAATGAGTCTGAACAGAAGGCTCTCGACAAATATGATGAATTTCTTTCTAAACTAAACAACAATAAGGAGTGTGCTTAATTATGCTACTAGTTGGTTCTTATGTCAAACTTACAAAGAAACCTTATGAATCTTTCCCTGTAACCGAATCTATGCTAGGTAAAGTTATTCAAATTGAAAAGGATAATATTCTTGTAAAGTATGCAAATATGAATATGGTCATGTCATTTGATGAGTATGACAAGTATTTTACAAGTGTAGATGTTCCTAATCCCTATAACGTTTCTCCTGTTAAATTTCATCCTGTATTTACTGAATGGAAAATTTTTGATAGTTCCTTTGACAAACTCGATGGCGCTGGAATCAATCATTATCCTTATGAATACTGCACTAATGGCAAGGTTGTAAAAGTTCGTAAGCATTATCTTCCCGGTGTAAAGAAAGACTGTGAAATTCTGGTTGGTAAGGCATCTTGTTGCGAAGAAGATGAATTTTACGTGTGGACAGGCATTCGTCTCGCTTATTCTCGTTGCAAGACCAAGGAAACCAAGGAGCAGATTAATAAACTAGCTCAGAAGCTAAATTATTATTCTCCTGCTCTTTGGATTGGGTGATTTACAAACTATGAATATTAATATCTCTTCTGAATCGTCTCTTGTTAAATTTTCTGAGTTAAAAAGTGGTGATGTGTTTCGGTATCTTGATAGTAACTGGATAAAGATTTATGACCCAAATAACTATGTAAATGTTGTTCTGCTATCTGATGGTGGCTGTCAATGCTCTTACATGGGAAAAGATACAATGGTTTACAAAGCTAAGTCTGCCAATCTTTCCATAATCTTTTAATATCGAAATTTTAAATTAAACTATAAACGAGGTAATTTACAAACTATGGGTATCAATATTCTTCTCCTTATTCTCTGGATAATTATTTTATTTACTTGGGTTCATAGTCTCATAGTCGATAAAGAACATTTTGCAATCTTCTGGATTATTATTTCTATTCTATGGATTATCGTTGAAACCTTCTGTATTCTTAACCACCTAATTCCTCTATCATAATCCCTCTTTTACAAATTCTCTTCTATTAAGGAATTACAAACTATGGACATTAACATTATCTGGCTTATTATCTTTCTTCTCTTATTTTCGTACAATCTCAAAAATACAATTTCTTCTCCCTCAACTTTTAACATTTTTCTTACATCCCTAACTTTTCTCTGTTCCATTTTACAAACTCTTGATATTTTTATCCCCTATTACGCTACTAAAATCTAATCCCTTTTACAAACTCCATTCATTTCTACCCAAAATACAAACTATATCTACAAAATTTTGATTATAACTACATTTACCAAAAATTTCAATCAAAATTTTGTATCAAATATCAACATCAATCCCAGCACTTTACAAGTGCTAGAATCTGCCCTATTCTAACGAATACGGGACAGAATTTTTAAAGCCAACTGCGTAAACAGTTGGCTTTTATTTTATCCTTTTCTCATTCCCTTTATTTTTTCTCACACCACCATTTACTCATTCTGCAAATTTCTATTGTCTACAAACTGTACGTCATACACGAACAGTACACGTCAGTGGTGAGTGTATGACGTACTACTCCCAACTCTACCACCATTCTCCCAAAATCATGCTCCAATCCCAAGCTCTACGAGCTTAGAATCTTCCCTATCGGTTAGATTTAATGGAATAGATTTTGTTTAGTACAGCCATACAAAACTGTAAATTTAACCAGAAATGTACTTCTGCACACTACATTGAGCCAGCTCATCCATTAGAGCGGCTCAGAAGTATCCTTATTCCAGAATAGCCGATAATTAAAAACAGATTTCCCGTAAATATTTTCCAATTTAACCAGAATTTTGCCCATATCGGAAAATAACTACGGGAATATCGTAGTTAGTTCCAAACCATAGCCAGCTGAGATTATCGGCAAGAAATGCAAGGCCACATAGAGCAGAGCGCAGACCTTGCCGACAGAGCTAACACCAGAAAACCATATCCTTGTATGTTTTCGTGATATCAAGTAAATATAGTTATCCTGCACTAACTATATTATAATACCATTATGCATATACTAATACATATATACATATAATAATGTATAATATACATAGAGATACTATGCCAAGTTTTATCCATGTTCTCTTTTCAAAGTCCTTTACCAATATATCATACTTCACACCAGATGTCAACAGCAATTTCAAGAAAATTATATTTCTGAAACCATATTCCAACTATCCTACTAGGTTATATGCCTATACCAGAATTTAACTATCAAAATAATTACTCATACTCCACTTCTACACGTCATACATACACCAGATAGCCCACTTTATTTTTGTGTGCGTGTATATCTGGACTTAATTATTTTAATAGTCAGCTTACTCCCGCTTTTTGTGTATGTATAGGAAGCTGGGTAATTTATACATACCTACAGGAATGCTGGGTTTAACATGATATACCAGAATCAGACTTCTACTTATACCTACTAGGATATAGGGTTTATAGGATAATAATAATTATTTTAATAATTAGTGCATGGCTTCCACCAGATACAGTAACAACCTATAGTTGTATATCCACAACAAAAAATATTCAAAAGAATTTTCAAAAAGGCTTGACTTTTGTTTCGTTTTCGTGTATACTTGTGCCAGTTCAAACGAAACACACAAAACATTTTGGAGGTAACAAATTATGCGTATTAAGGGTTTCAGCTTTTCTGAGGGCAACAGCAAAATGCACCGCGTCGGTTCTTTCTCTGTTCTTCCTGTCACCACTTGTGCAAAGAACGCGCCGTGTGCAAAAGATGGGTGCTATGCTTGCAAGATGATTCGGATTTATCCCAGTGTGCGAAAAGCATACACTGATAACACCGTTGCATTGATGCAGGATAAACGCTATAATGAATTTGTTAAGGCTTGCGACCTGTTCATTGATATGAACGAATATCGCCTGTTCAGATTTAATGTTAGCGGCGACTTTTTCAATACGGATTATTTGCTTGCTTGTTGTGAGATTGCAAAGCACAACCCCGAAACTAAGTTCCTTGCATTCACGAAACAGTTTGAAGTTGCAAACACTGTTATTGCAATGGGTGAAGTTCCCAGTAACTTTAATATCGTTTTTAGCGCTTGGAATGATTTTCTTCCCGAAAACGAAACTTCCGTTCCCATGGCATATATGGACGATGGCAAACACGCTGATTTAGTTCCAGATTATGCTATTAAGTGTAATGGTGATTGTCAGCATTGCAAGAAGTGCTTTAATCTGAAAAATGGTGAAGCGGTCAAGTTTTCAAAGCACTAAAACAAATAATCAGAAAAGAGGTGGTAGAAATACCATCTTTTTTCTTTTGTTAAATTTAACTATTAAAATAATTGTAATGATATGATTGAGATGAGTTAGTAAATAATTATTTTAATAATTGTGATTACTCTTGTATTCAGCAATCATTCCTATTTTATATTTAGTGTTGACAGATATAGAAAAGTGTGCTATATTATATACAGAAACCAACGAAAGAGAGGATTTAACAATATGAGAATGAAGCGAATTGCAAATAACGTAGCACTGCAAACCATCCTTTACACTATTAGTGGTCTTGCTAGTATTCATATTTATGCAACAGAGCTTGGATATTTTAAGCGAGATATCTACACCGGACTTCACAAAGACTTTAGCGATATATACAAGTACGAAAATTGCAAAGTCACTGGAATATCTGCAAGTGAAAACACTATTAATATTAGCATTGAAGAGTGAGGATTTAACAATGAACGCAGAAGATTTCTTTAAGATTCTGACCAACCTGAAAACCAGCGGCGAAGCTTACGACGGCAATGTTCATTACTGGATTAGCACAAGATACGAAAAAGACGGAGAAGAATATAAAGCTATAGAGCAAATCGTGGCAGATATTCCGCACGAAGATAAAAAGTACACAGAACAAATCACCTTTGATGTAAAGGAGCTATAACCATGTTACAGAAAAACAAAGATAAACAAGAACGAAAGGCAAAGCGCAAGCCTGTTTTGCGGCCTTGTAGATTTACCAAAAAGACAACGTACACCAGAAAGAAAGGAAGAAATAGAGATGAATGACATTAAACTGAGAGATGCAAACAAAATCCTAAAGAAGAACGGTTATACACTAAACCGTATCGTAGGCGACCACTACCACTATTATAACAATAATAATAGACGATTAACGCTAGTATTTCACATGAAAAGAGACAATTCGTGTCCCGGAGCAATCTGGAAAAAGACCTGTAAACAGCATAACATCAAATACTAACTTCTTGATAACAGGGCGGTAATAATCGCCCTGTTTCTTTGTTAAATTTAATAAATATTTTAATAGTTAGTTGCCTTTATTGGCTGTCAATATCACTATAAATCTAACAGAATCTTTGTGCATTTTGCACATTGACTTCTTTGTTAAATTGAGTTAATATATAATCAGAAACCAACCAATAAAGAAAGCTGAGGTAACAATTATGAAGTACGAAGAAATCAAGAACGCCATCCATTCTATCCATGCTGGAACTTATGCCAACATGACCACTTGCAAGACGCTCAAGACCCGAAAAGAATTTAAGGACAAGAACATTGTCAAGATTTCTCGCTCTACTATCCGTTCTGGATGCGACTATGAAAATCTCAAGTTCACTAAACAAGGGCGTGCAGATGGTTCTCTGCCGTCACAGAATACCGGACTTCCTTATGGGTCATGGATTTCTGGACAAGAAAAATACTTTATTGAGCATAAAGGGAATATCTATCTTAGAGTCACGAACAGCCCCAACAAGAGCCGTGTAACGTATCTTGTGAATGGTATTCCTACAGATGAACAAGAAGTAAAAGCAATGTGCCTTAAATCTGAATTTCCTACTTCTGAAAAACCTAGCGTCTACAATGTCAACATCGACCACATTATTAGTATTGAGAAGTAAATAGCTATTATCTGCCCGTCTAGTAATTTCCTCCAACTAGGCGGGTTTTGTTATGTGATTGAAATGACTGTAGGTCATTACTATTAAAATAATTATCTGTTAAATTGTCTGGAACAGATATGTGCATTTTGTACAGTTTTGTTATATTATCTTTGTGCAATATCACTATTGCATTTTAATTTTAAGTATGCTATACTATATACAGTTCAAGAGAGAACTACAAATAAAGAAAGAGGTAACAAGATTATGACTAACGAACAAATTCAGAAAGTTTTCCACAAGGCTGTTGCAATGTGCGACGAAAGCGGATTCCATGCTGATAGCCTTGTCCAGACTGTTGGCTATCACCGAAAAAAGAACGCATTCGCAACTTGCTACACTCGTCGTAATATGTTCGGTGATTACTCTAATATTAAGGTGTCAAAGTATTATGCTGAAAAAGCAAGCGAACAGCAAATGCTTAATACGTTAGTACATGAGGTTCTGCACGCTTGTTTCCCGCGTGAAAACCATGGCGGTAAATGGGCAAAAGCCGCTACTGTAATGAATAAGAAGTATGGTTTAGACATTTCCCGTTGTGCTGATTATAAGGACGAAAACGGTGAAAGTATTCTGCATAATGAAAGCCTTGCAAAGTACATTATTAAGTGTCCTAAATGCGGACAAACGATTTATAGAAGTCGTGCTTGCAAATTGGTTAATCATCCAGATTGGTTTCGTTGTAGTTACTGTAACGTTCCTCTTGTGAGAGTCAAGTAAAACATAATAAATCCGGTTGGCACTTGCTTATTGTGAGTGCCAACTTTGTTTTTACCATTGGATTAATTATTTTAATAGTTATAGGTATGCTTCTGTTAAATTTTTTCAAGATATTTTCAAAAACCTATTGACTTTTGTTTCTGTATAGTGTATACTTATATCAATGAAAGACCATTAAACAGGAGGTAACAAATATGGATTGCCTGATTAATTACACTGATTACAATAATACTACTATGGAACAGAATAATAGTGTTATGGATTTTTCTGAATTTGTTGAACTTATTAACGAACACCCTGAATATACTTCTTTTGAGACTATGGGCGATTATTTGTTTAATGTCTAACAGGAGGTAGCACAATGAAACTTTCAAACCGAATGCTTAACCATCTGGAAAAGTTCGGTGAGTACGACACACCTAAATATCGTTACTATATTGGCACTGATAAAGGCAAAGAGTACGTCAAGCGATACCCTGTAAGACGCTATGGAAACGATATTAAGACAATTGGAAAGACCGAAAATATCAAGGTCTGGAAGGGAACATCATGGGCTATCTTTTAATGTTTCTGATTCACTGCGTCATGTTTATTGGCGTTGTTATCACTACGCTGTTTATCAATCAGTACAGTTCTATCCTTGCAATTGGTTTTGATATTCTGTATATCATTACTGTTAAATTGTTTTATAAGGAACTGGAAAATTAATAAGCCATCTACTACCGTTCACGTTTTGTCTACCTTTTGCGTGGGCGGTTTTATTTTTGGAAGAATTTTAATTATTTTAATAGTAAAACTTTATTAAATTAACCAGAATCAAATTTTTATTAACATATTGGTTTATTATATTAAGTTATAATCATATAATCTTAATTAAATTAAATTATTAGATATTTTGACTTAATTAAATTAAAAAAATAACGTAGATACGTTAAATAATTATAGATAAAAAGCAAATTTTATTCATACAATATCCAAAAAATAATTTAACAGAAAATTTCAAAATATCATTGACAAATCAAAAATCATTTGCTATAATAATATCAGAAACCAACCAAACAGAAAAGGAGAATTTAACATGACACTGGAACAGGCATATAAGAAAGTCCACATGATGGATGAAGTTCTTAGCTCTGATATTTTGAACGATGAAGAATATACTTCTGTTGCAAAGCGACGCTTCAAACTGATGGAGCAGATTGGGCTGGAAGAACAGAGACAGAAACAGCTCGAGGCAGACCGTGTTTCTCCTGAGCCTTGGGACTGTGGTTTTCTATTTAGTTTTATCGCTGCTGATTGCGAGGTTCAACAGTTGTCAAAAGAACAGAGGAATATTATTTACGCAATCAAGCGTGTACCATTTCGGTACGCTGGGCGTTATTTTGAAGTGGTAGACGATAAATTAATTGTTAAGATGGTTCCTGAAAAATCTTTCTTAGAAATTTAAGAAAAGACTTGACACGAGAAGTAAAATGTGATACAATACTTACAGAACAAAAAGACGCTAGAAATATGGAGTGGGGGTAGTAGGAATGAAAATCAATGACATCTACAACATCGAAACTGCTGTTCAATACCTTGCAAGTCTTTATGTGATGAATGACACAGCAATCGATATTGTTCGTGACGTTCTTTTGTGGATTCACGACTATTGTGACACAAACAATAAGAGAATTGCTCTTTGTAATCTTCTCAAGTCTTTACAGCTTGAGAAAGAAGAAATCGACAAAATTGTTTCAGTTCTGTAATTTAACAGCAAGCTAGGTTCATAGGGTGGCGCAATTCCACCGCCCTCAGAAATGAGGGTAACGCTTAGACCTTACAATGGAGAATCTCGGACGGATGGCCGCAATTGCGAGACCAGAAAGAGAAGATACCGGAGTAAGGCGTAGCCTAATCACGAAAGAATTAGGATAGGTGTTTATTAGAACGGTATGAGCCTAACAGTAAAAAACCGTTTAGTCTAGTGGGCGCACAGCTAGGCGGGAAGTGTAATTCAAAGTGCGGCCTTGGTAGTGGACACTCGTTTAATGAGTCCTAATCATCAGAATTAGCTACTCTGGTATTAGGAGGTAAAACTACCCTTCCTATGTTGTTATAGCTCAAAGAGAGCGACTGTTTACAGGAAGATTCTAGGTCGTACCTAGATAACAGCACCATTGGTTGGATGATAGTGTGCTTCGTCCAATACCAAATAATCAAACTCCTCTATTATTCCCGGCTCTATCTACAAGATAGCAGTAGAGCTTTGTAAACCGGGTTTATTATGACATTATCTGCCCTACCAGTAACTTGTTACCTTATTCAACTGGTAGGGTTTTGTTATGCCTAAATTTCAACTATTAAAATAATTTAAACGATTTGCGTTTAGATAAACATCAAAATTTTCTTGCAAATAGGGTTGACATAATCGAATTTTTATGCTATAATAATATTACAAAAGAAAGAGGTGCTTAATATGTTGAAGATGTTTTCTGATTTGATTGTTGGCGATACGTTTATTATCGGCGGTAATGGTTATGTTAAGCTTGGTTTTAATACAGCAATGAACACTAACACAAAACACGTTGAGTATTTTTCTGAACGAAATATCCTTGTGAATGCTTGTGGAAATTATAAAGAGGTGTTTTAATATGGATTTCAATGCTGGTAAAAACGTGTTCTGCCCTTGCAAAGGCTGTGAAGAACGCCACTGTGCTTGTTCTGACACTTGTCCTAAGTACAAAGAGTACAAGGTAGAACTTGAGAAACAGAAACGGTATACAGAAGAGAACAGATACCGTTTCAGTTCTACCCATCAGCGTCTTTATATGCATATTGGTAAGAGTGCAAGAGAACATAAACAGTATAACAAAAACGTTATCAATGGATTCTTGTACTAATTCAACAGAAAAGAGGTAATATCATGACTTTGAATGAGCTGTATGCCGTTAATGGAGATTGGAAATATAACCCTAATATTATATTTGAATTTCACTACCCTAGAGACGAACACGCCAACAATCTTAATCCGTATTGCAAAATCAACTGGAATCAGGTTTCTGAAAATGCAAAGAACAGCAATGTTCTTTATTTTGAAACCATCAGCAAGAGCCGTGTCTGGATTGAATTAGATATTTAACAACAAGGGGACTAGACAAAAAATCTAGTCCCTGTTTTATTATGCCGTCAATAATTATTTTAATAGTAATAATTTAACAAAAAGAATTTCAAATTACCCATTGACTTCTCTGTTAGATTGCGCTATAATATATATAGAAAGCGAGGTAACAGCATTATGAGAAACATTCTTTATAGTAAAAATGATGTTGAAATTTATACACAGTACGGCGATGTGATTTTGTTCACACCTCATTTGATGGTATTCAAAGAGGATACGCCTGAAAATAGAAAAGCGATTTTTGATATCGCAGGAGTAAAGGACTAATGTTTTATTTGATGGGATACGATAATTTAACAGGAAAATACTCTGAACTTTCAAGGCGAAATTCTTTTAGAATGGCACACAGAGATTATACAGGAACGCCAAATGGTTTATATTCTCATTTTGAAATTTGGAATGAGAAAGAAAAGAATTGCAAATACCATTGCAAAAAGGAGAATTAAATGGAACTTAATAATCTATTCAGCACAAGTAAAGCAAAGGATTTTACACCAGAAGAACGTGAGGCGCTTATTAAATATTATCGCGGTATGATTACTATGCTTGACGCATTCCAGAAAGACCCACGTCAAATTAGCGTCTTTATTCAAGGGTGCTATCAGTGTATTCAGGAGTTACAAAATGCCAAAGCTACAGAAGAAAAAGAAGGCACAGAAACCGAAAACAAGAAAGCCTAAAACTATTTCATGGCGTGTTAAATACGGCGCACATACAAAGGCTATGAGGCCCCGTATAACGCCATTTAACGAGCCTGAACACGCTGTAAGATATCCTGTAAAGCCTGTGTCGTGGACGCTTGCAGAAGCCAATGAACGTGTATTAGATATCTATAAAGAAGATTAATTCTAAGTCCCTTGATTTTTTCAAGGGACTTTTTATTAAATTTGAACATTTTTCAATGGAGTTTACTATTAAAATAATTATTATGATACTCTCTCTATCATGGCAACCGAAATCTTTGTGTCACTCAAGTAAACCAGAATGACCCGGAGCATTTCTGCTCCGGGTTTTATTTTTGGTGTGGTTATAATTATTTTAATAGTTATCTTGATATACGTCAAGATGTTTCAAAATATTTTTTTGTTAAATTTGAAAATAGGTATTGACATCTGTTTTATTTTCTGCTATAATAAAGTTAATGAAAGACCACTAAATAGGAGGATTTAACAATGACTATTACAGAAATGACCGAAGTTGTAAAGAATACTCTGGATGAATACCGAAAAGCAAAAGCAACGAACAATAAAACGACTATTGAACGTGCTGTAAACGAGATGGAGAACGTCTATATCATGGTTTGTTGCTACCCTGTACCGGGTTCTGATATGCTCAGAAAGACCATTTTGGAAGCAAGAACAATTTAACAGAAAGGTGATTATTGTGATTCCTAATATTGATTCTAAGCCTACTATGAAACCATTTAAGGACGTTTCTGGTATCTTTGTTACTGTAAATTTTGATGGTAATTACCTTACTTGGGTTAAGATTCCCGAAGTCCATGATATGAGTAAAGTAACATTCAGCGCCTATTGCTTTGACAATAAATCTTTGGGCTGTTTTGACGATAATACTCTTGTTATTGACCCAACGAACGTAAACATGAAAGTAGAATTTTAATTATATAAAGGAGTAGTTTAATATGAAACTAAATGACGTTCTTTCTCATCTGGAAGCCCTTAACTTTATTGATGAAGACAATAAAGTTGTTATCTGCGTGTGTAACGGTAAAAGTTATAAAAAGGACGACCAACTTTTCACCTGTGATATGATGGTTTCGGAGGCAAGACATTTCTTTGGAGGGCTTGAGGTTATTCTCAATCAGACCCGTGCATACGGTAATGATATTAATTATATGTATTCAAGATTCTGGTTCTTGCTGAAATACGACAAGCCAAATGTAGACTAAATTTGTAACACGGAGGTATTACAATGAGATGGTATAAAGTTTCTGGTGAATATAACAATGGCTTTGACTGCTATAAAAAGGTATATCTTGTATTTGCGGAAAGTCCATCTGATGCAACACAACATATTTATCACATTACAGATTGTTTTCTTCCTTGTAATGTTGAAGCGCTTAATGAGGATAAGATTTATCCTATTAAGACAATTTAATAAGTACAACCCGGAGGTGTTATGCCTACCGGGTTTTGTTTTGTCCTAATTATAATTATTTTAATAGTTATTTCATACTCTATTTCAAATTTCTTAAAATTATTTTTGAAAAACTATTGACAGGCTGTGTATTCTGTGCTATAATAATTACAGAAACCAAGGAACGAAACAATAAAAGTGAGGTAATAGATATGACTGCTCATGAAATTGCAAAAGACTTTCTCGACAAAATGAATCCTTCTCGCTGGACTGGTGTAGGTGAAATGCCTAACGACTTTGATACACGAATTGTAACTTATGAGATTGATGGTCATCCAGATTATGAACTCGACATTTCCTTTGATTATGTTGATGAACCAGAAGGCTGGATGCACTATTGTGAGGTAAGAGATAAAGAAACAGAGGAACTTATGACTCCTATGCATGGCGATAGTATTCATTCCGTTATGATGCTTGAAACAACAATTAAAGATGCAATCAGCACAATTTAACAAGAAAAGGAATAGCCGGGAAGCGAAAGCAACCCGGCTTTATTATATACCTTGCAACCGTATATAATTATTTTAATAGTTTATTCAACCAGAGGATTGTCTTTAATCCATTGTTCTAGTAGTTTTCTCATTCTGATAGATGGAATATAAACATTGATTTCTTGACCTTCACGAATAGCACTTCTCCAAAGGAATTGCAACATCTCGCTCATAGCATAACCATCTTCGTCTATATCAATACCATTAGAAACAAAGAACTGTTTAATATATGGATTTAAATATCTGTTTATTGTATAAGCAACATTTGTTCTAGTTCTATAATCATTAGTAGCACGACAATTTAAAGGAAGAAAACCCTTTGAATAACCTTTGCCACGCAGTTTTGTTTCATAATCTTTGAAAGTAGTCCAGATATTATCTGTTGATTTTGCTTTACAAATATTATTGAAAAAGTTATATACATTATTTTTTAATGTTTTCATTGCAACGCCATCTTTGTTATTATCATACCAAGTTTTAGATAGCGCAGTTTGAGTATCACCAATTTGCAACATTTTTTCATTTTCACAAATATGAATCAATTTAGAATAATCATATTTGATATACTTTTTATCTTTATCATAAGGAATTAAATGATAATTATTTAAATCATTGCCATCAACCGACATATAAGTATAAGCAAGACCATAATAATCATAATAATATCTTTGTAGCTGTAAATCAAATCTATATGTTAGAATATAGATATTTCTGAATGAATTAAATACTTCAACAGGGAATAACCAGCACATTAAATTTCCGCTAAATACAACTAATGCACCTAAATCAACTAGACGTTTTTCCTCTGCAAATTTATCTCCGTTATAATCTTTTTCAGATTCTTTCCAGACCAATTGTTTAGTATTTTCATCAATATCACAATAGGTCATTAGTGTTTGAAAATCTTTATAAGCTAAATTATAAGGCTGAATTACTTCATGTACTTCGTCAAGGATTAAAGTATAATTTGCAGCCCTACAAATTTCAATTAAATCATTATCAAACTTATTAAACAAACTATGTGTGCTACAAATATTCTGACCACTAATGATTAATTTCTTCAAACTATCCAGTTTTGATTTATTGTTCTCAAACTTCGGTGCTTTAAATTTCTTTTGAGGACAACTGTCTCTATATCTTTTTACTTCATCCAGATAGCTTGTAATAACTAGAAACCTATCATCTTCATCTGAGTTATTGATTAAATTAATAATCGACTGAGATTTACCAGCGCCCATAATAGCATCAACTATTTTAACTTTACAGTTAAATTCCATATTTCCTCCTTACTACTTTTATACATACTCTCTTTAAGGGACACCCCCAAAAATCGTTGTAAAATAAGGGTTTTTTTTTCGTTTTACTACTTTTTAAATCAAAAAAGTAGTAACTTGAATTTAACATAGATAAATAGTCGGGTTATTTATCTATTCTCTAGTATTATATAATACAAAATTGCATTTGTCAATACCTAACAGCAAAATAATCTATTAAAAATTTAGATTACTATTATCAATTATTTTAATATATAACTTAGTTACACTCGCAAAATAGCTACACCCTTCTGCCCATCACAAGGCAGTCTTGGGTGTAGCGTAAAATGGCGAGAGTGTAACGGGATAAACAATAATAACTAACTAATTATTTTGCGTTAAATTTAACAAAGAAAATATAAAATTGATGCTTGACAAATATAAAATAGTATGATATATTATATATAGAAACCAACAAATAATGAATGAGGTAACAATTATGGAAAAAATGCTCAATGAATTTAAGGAAGAATATGCTTGTCAGTATAGCTTGTATCTGGATAGCTCTGAAGCCGTAGATTCCCTGTCTAAACAGGAAGATTGTGATAAACAGGAGATGGCAGATGCAAGAGTACGGTGGCAGAGAGCGCGTTCTGTTATGCGTGAACTGAGACGTGTAGCAAAGATTTTCGGATACACTCAAGAAGATATTGAACGCTGGGAATGGACTGAATACGAAAAATGTTACAAGGAAAGCTGAGGGGTGATTAGAATGACTAGAAGTGTATATCTGGAAGATAAAAAGTATACCGAAATCGCACCTCCCGGTATCGTAAAACAAATGAAAGACCGTGGTATTATTAGTGAGCGTGTTCCCTATGATACTATTTATATTGACGTATATGGAGCTGGTAGCTGGAAAATCTGGTGGCAAGAAATGGGCAAATTTAAAACCTATTATCCTTGGACTGCGATTGTAGACGAAAGGGAGACGTATAATCGTGTTTAATATTGGTGATACCTTGCAGAGTAAAGTTTGCCCTACAATGGCGGGGACTATTGTTAAGCTGGATAAAAACAGGGCGGTCATTAGAATTACCCGTACTAGATACAGCAGGGATATCGGAAGAGAACTGGTAATTGATACTAATTTCTGGAATAAAATTTAACAAATAATTACAGAGCTGGTTTATCTGGCTCTGTTTTGTTATGGGGATATAACTATTAAAATAATAAATATAATATCCTGTTAAATTTTAGAAAAAATATTTTTGGAAAATTTCAAATAAAATATTGACGAATTACAAAAAGTGTGATATAATATATACAGTTCAAGAGAACAAAACAAAGTGAAATGAGGTAATTAAAAATGACGAACAAAGAAACGAAAATCCGTGAACTGTCCGACAAGATTGACGCTTTTCAGTATGATGCAGACCCGTATGAATACATGGACGTGTGTTCTACCATCGAAGAAATCAGCGCAAATCTTGACCGAATTGACAAGGCGCTCACTGATAAGAGCGAGGAACTTATCAACTACTTGATGGCTTTTACAGACGACGATAATGATACGGATATCATTGTTAGGGCAATGGACTTGATTCAGGAAATTAAAACGTTCTGGAAAGAATAACAATAAAGGAGCTGGTCGAAAGACTGGCTCCTATTTTCTTTGTTAAATTTAACTATTAAAATAATTATATCAGTATATATGAATACAAAACTGTACAAATATTTAATATAATATTTGTGCAATATGCTAATAGACAAATACAAAATCTTTTGATATAATCATATCAGAAAATAAAGCAAAGGAGAAACAAAAATGAGCTACACTATTGCTATCACCGAATGCCCCTATTCTGGACAGAAGGTATCTCTTGACCGAATGGGAAACAAGTTTGTAGTGTGCTATATCGTCCCTCTGGAAGATGGTACACACGACTATACTAGCAAGCGGTTTGACACACTTGCAAACGCTCTGAGCGTGTATCAGACCTTTATTGAATATTTTGCAAAGGGTCTTTACAGTGTGACCGATAGAAAGAATTTGCTCAAGTAAATTATATGGACAGTCTGGCGAAAGCTGGGCTGTTCTTTTTCCTGTTAAATTTAATTATTTTAATAGTAAATGGAATACAATCTTGATGTATACAAAGTATTATCTGGTATAAACAAATTAAAAATTTAACAAAAGAAATTTCAAGATAAGTATTGACTTTTCTGTTATTTTGAGTATAATAAATAGTGTAAGGAACGCATACCAACAAACAGAAAGAGGTATTAATTATGATGTATTCTAAGCTTGGTCACACTTTCTTTTTTAACAACACTGATGTTTTCGTGGAAAGTGACACACGAAAAATTACTGACGCTCTGGTAGTAAAGATTATTAACAAATACCAGAACGCAACGGGGCTGTTTTTCAATATTGATAGCGGTGTTATTAACTACTTTAAACCCCGTATCCAATACGCAACTTACGACTTGAGAACAACGGAAAATAATTTCAAGTATCATCACATTGAAACTAAAAATGGCACTGTGAATACACCTGTTGATGATAAATCTGTTCTGGTTATTCTAAAATAAAATACAAAGGGTGGATTGAGAAATCTTTCCACCCTTTATTTATGTACTAAAACAACTATTAAAATAATTAAATACTGGTATACAAAACTGTTTTGAAAAATCTGGTATCAAAAATTTTCTAAAAAATATTTGCAAAAAGCATTGACAGAATACAATCTATCTGCTATAATAATAAGCGTAAGGAACACATACAATATAATAACGGAGGTAACTAATATGAGCACTAGAGGACGAATTGGTATGTATCTTGGTAATGGTAATACTATTAGTGTTTATTCGCATTATGATAATTATCTGGATGGTTCAGGCGCTATTCTCAAGCTGTACTACAGCGACGAGGATAAAATCAAAGAGCTGATTAAGCAGGGCGATATTTCCTCTCTGGATAAGTTCATCGGAGAAAAACATGACTTTGATAATCGCCCTGATGGCTGGTGTACATTCTACAAGCGTGACCGTGGCGAGGATGGTGTAGACGCTGTAGAAATGCCTCTTGATGACCTTGCAAAGGCAGAGGAATATAACTACCTGTGGGATGGTAAGAAGTGGCTGTACAGCAAAGGTTATGTTTGTGACGGCTGGCACGTTCTGACAGATAAAGAATGCGGTATCACCCCAAAAGATAAAGAACGGGCTAAAAAGGAGATTGTAGAGCACGAGAGCAAGAAAGAACAGCATAAGGATATTGACAAGATGCTTGATGACTTCCTTGCTAAATTCTAAAAATTGATATATGGGACTAGGTGAAATATCCTAGCCCTTTTTATTTTACAGGTATCAATAATTATTTTAATAGTAACTATATAGTTTGTTAAATTTTGAGCATATTCTGGATGAAAATTATTTCTATTAAATTTCAAAAAACTGTTGACAAGTATTTATTCTTGTGATATAATCATATTAGAAACAGAGATACAGGAGGATTTAAAAATGTTGGATACAGTACACATGGACGCTCAAGCACTTCTCGATGGTGGCTGGAAGCCTGATGATTATGAAGAAATCCGTGAAGAGTATGGACTGACGGAAGACGAAGCTTGTGAAATCTGTCAAGAGATGGAGCGGATTCTGAACGTGGAAGATGAAGGAGACGAAGCAGACCGAAAATATCACGAGGCAATGGATGCCGGAGAATTATGGTAAATTTAACAGGGGAGTAGGCGAAAGCCGAAACCCTGTTTTCATTTTGCTTATAATAAATATTTTAATAGTTGATTCTAATAGGTGTAAATAAGAATTATTCTTATTTTAAATTATCTATTGACTTTTCTTGTATTAGTGCTATAATAATAATAGAAATTAACCAATGAATAGTTTAAGGAGGATTTTGATATGCGTACTTTCAAGATGAACGACCTTCACAATCTGGTGGAAATCATCGGCTCTAGTTCTGCAAGTGATGACCGACTTCCCTCTTTTCTCGCAAAGTTTGACTTTGCGGACAAGTACGAAACCGATGACGATTCTGTTGTGTATGTCACCGGAAACAATAAAGGGCTTGAGATTGAGTTTTTCAATATTGAGTCCGTTTATAATAGAACCATTTCCGTCCTGTATCGTGAAACGCCTGAAAGCCGTTTCACTGTTCTGGAATGGGAAGATTTAAACAAAATCTATTGAGGGCGAAAGCCCTCTTTTTTATTCTATAACTTTTTAATTATTTTAATAGTAATCATAGATGAGAATGAATGCGACCGCATTGTTCTGAATTTGATTCTGTTGTGGTTAAGTCTACTTTTGGTGCTTTGCGTCGCATCGGTTAATTTAACAAGAATCAACAAAAGCTTGAAGGTGTAAAAACTTTCTGGCTTTTGTTTTGGGCTAAATTTAAATATTAAAATAGTTAGCATTGCCCGGTGGTTTCAATATCAATTCATCTGTGTTGTGAAATTCATTCATGTTAAATTTAGAAAAAGCATTGACATTATGTTGGTGGTGTGATACACTATTATCAGAGATTGATATACGGTCAATCTAAAAAGAAATGAGGTAATATTATGAAAAATCTGAAAATCGTTGCCGCTGTCCTGATGATGTCCCTGTGCTTTGCATTCCATGCAAATGCCGCAACTGTTGAGCGTACCACAAACAAGGCTGGACACGTTATTGATTCGTTCTATATGATGTGCCGTGTGGTCGATGTGCAGAATGACGGTATCAAGTATATCATTACCGTAGAGGATAACAGCGGTAATAAATGGGAATTTTTTGATAGTGAAGATTACTGGAAGAAAGGCGACAAAATGACGTGTGTGTTTGATTATTGCGAAACTTGCGAGACGTTGGAACTGAATGGCGTTGTAGGTTAAACAAACAATATTCTTTAGCCGGGATGAAAATTCCCGGCTTTTATTTTTAACAAAATAAAAATGATAATTATTTCTATATAAATACAAGATATTTACTATTAAAATAATTATAACAAATACAAAAGGAAAATCTGGTATAAAAATTTTCTTGTTAAATCTGAAAATAGGACTTGACAAATACAATTTTATCCTGTATAATGGGTACAATGAAACACGAAATAAACTATTTGGAGGTAACAAGTTATGTGGATTGTTGCTTATATCGCTTCTCTGGTTGGTCTCGTCTTTGGTGGCAGTTTGATTGTCATTGATTTCTGGTATATCCGTTTTGGTTTTTCCTTTTCGGTATTCGCAATCGGGTTTGTTATCGCTTTGGTATCTGCATACGTCAATGTAAAGCTGACCGATTAAACAAACAAATTTATTTCCCTACTGGTAATAACTGGTAGGGATTATTTTTATAAAAATATATAATTAT
>OLXB01000258.1_pt1 | contig 33408 bp, 37 predicted proteins | sample 1673681 | NCBI WGS metagenome assembly OLXB01 (sample SAMEA103958121, study PRJEB25191) | human gut metagenome
AATCTTATAATATTATCTTTTAAAAAATGTAATTCTCTCTCCATACATTTTTATAATATTATCTACAAACTCATTAATTATTTATACAAAAATCTCATACTCGTCCTAAAACTTAGGCACAAACTAGAAATAATTATACTATATTTTTTATGTGATGTCAAATATATAGGACATGTTGTGTTCTGTAACACATTTTTAATTTTTGAATAATATATAACATACTCACAGATAAAGTTTTAAGTACTTCATTTAAGACACTTTAGACTAATAGTTGTACTTACTTAAAGGGAGGTGAAATCATGCCAGAAAACAGAGGAGGATGCGGATGCGGTTTCGGATTCGGTGGTGACTGCTGCTGGATTATAATAATCCTAATATTACTTTGCTGCTGCTGCGGTGGAAATAATAGTGGATGTTGCTAATTGCATTTATTAATAAGTTATTGGTACAAAAAAGTTACCTACGTAAAAGTAGGTAACTTTTTTATATGCTATTTTTTTCTTCTATCTGACTTTCTTCTATCAGCTTTTCTCTTATCAACCTCAACTGGATCGTTTGACTTTCTTCTTTGTATTGTTCTTCTTTCTGTTTTTCTTCTATCGTCAAATATCTTTCCTTCATTATCTGTAATCATGTTTATCACCTCATACTTCTTTTGTATAATATGAGTATATTATAACCACACATTAGTTGTCAATACTTTTTACTAGTACATTCCTTCCATTCCTTGTGGCATTCCTCCATGTCCATTGTCACAATTACATTCTTTTTCTTTTTTATCTGTTACAACGCTTTCTGTTGTAAGAATCATTGATGCTATACTTGCTGCATTTTGAAGTGCACTACGTGTTACTTTTGTTGGATCCACAATTCCTGCTTTCTTCATATCTACATATTCCTCTTTTGCTGCATTAAATCCTATTCCTTGTTCACTTTGTTTTATTTTATTTAAAATAACAGCTCCTTCTAATCCAGCATTTGTTGCAATTTGTCTAACTGGTTCTTCTAATGCTTTTAGTACTATTTTTGCACCTATTCTTTCCTCTTCACTTAATTCTTCTATTGTTTTTTCTACTGCTGGCATAATGTTTACAAGTGCTGTTCCTCCTCCTGCAACTATTCCTTCTTCAACAGCAGCTTTTGTTGCAGATAAAGCATCTTCTATTCTTAGCTTTTTCTCTTTCATTTCTACTTCTGTTGCTGCACCAACTTCTATTACAGCTACTCCTCCAGCTATTTTTGCTAAACGTTCTTGTAATTTTTCTTTATCAAATTCACTAGTTGTTTCTTCTAGTTGTGTTTTTATTTGTTTTACTCTTGCAGATAATTTTTCTTTATCTCCTGCTCCATCTACTATTATTGTGTTTTCTTTTTGTATTTTAACCTGTTTTGCTCTTCCTAATTGTTCAATTGTTGTATCTTTTAATTCTAATCCTAAATCAGAAGTTATAACTTCTCCACCTGTTAGAACTGCTATATCTTCTAGCATTTCTTTTCTTCTATCACCAAATCCTGGAGCTTTTACTGCGGCAACATTTAGCACTCCTCTTAATTTATTCAATACTAATGTTGATAATGCTTCACTTTCTATATCATCTGCTATTATTAGTAGTTTTCCTGATTGTTGCATTAGGCTTTCTAGTAATGGTAATATTTCTTGAATATTGCTAATCTTTTTATCTGTAATTAATATATACGGATTTTCCATTACTGTTTCCATTTTATCTGTATCTGTTACAAAATATGGTGATATATATCCTTTATCAAATTGCATACCTTCTACAACATTTAATCCTGTTGTTGCTGTTTTAGATTCTTCTATTGTAATAACACCGTCTTTTGAAACTTTTTCCATTGCTTCTGCAATTAATTCTCCTATTTCATTGCTGTTTGCAGAAATACTTGCAACTCTTGCTATATCTTCTTTTCCATTTATTTCTGAACTAATTCCTTTTAGTCCTTCTACTGCTGATTCTACCGCTTTATCTATTCCTCTTTTTATAGCCATTGGATCTCCACCAGCAGCTACATTTTTTACTCCTTCTTTAATTATAGCTTGTGCTAAAACTGTTGCTGTTGTTGTTCCATCACCTGCTATATCGTTTGTTTTAGTTGCAACTTCTTTAACTAATCTAGCTCCTATATTTTCATAAGGGTCATCTAATTCAATTTCTTTTGCTATTGTAACACCATCATTTGTAATAAGTGGTGCACCAAAACTTTTATCTAATACAACATTTCTACCTTTAGGTCCAAGTGTTACTTTAACTGTATCAGCTAATTTATTTACGCCATCTAACATTTTCTTTCTAGCGTCTTCTCCAAATTTAATCTCTTTTGACATAAAAAGCATCTCCTTTATTTTATATTTTTATTCTACAATTGCTAAAATATCATCTTGCTTTACTATTGTATATTCTGTATCTTCATATTTTACTTCTGTTCCAGAATATTTATTTATAATAACTTTGTCACCTTCTTTAATATACATTTTTATTTTTTCTGTTCCTGGTCCTACTGCTATTACTTTTGCAACTTGTGGTTTTTCTTTTGAACCACTTGATAGAATAATTCCACTTTTAGTAGTTTCTTCACTTTCTATCATTTTTATTAATACCCTGTCTGCTAATGGTTTAATCATAATCACATTCCTCCTTTTAATTTTAGATTATTTGTCACATTTTGTGATAAATTAGCAGTCGAGTTGTTCGACTGCTAATAATTTATACCCATTTATATAAAAAGTCAATAGATTTTATTAATTTTATTCAGATTTTTTATTGTTATTCGTTTGATTATATTTTTCTTTTTACCTTTAAATAATCTTTCAAAGCAGATTGTAACACTTTTGAAAAATTTATATTTTCCTTTTCAGCTAATTTATTTAGCCACTGCGGTATTGTTAGAGTTTTCTTTACAGACTGTTCGTCTAATTCATTTCGCACTAATGGCATCCACACATTTATTAAAATTGCTTTTTCATTACTTTTGCATTTTATTTTCTCAAAAGGTGTAGGTTTTGGTATTTTTTCTTTTTCTTGTTCCATATCATATAATACTAAGCCTAATACTTCTTCAGAATTTTTTATCGCTTCTTCTGTTGTTGTTGCACACGATAAGCACCCAGGTAAATCCGGAAAACTAATACTTATTCCATCTTCTGCATACTCAAATACAGCAACAAATTCATAACTATCTTTCATTTTTCCCTCCTATTTAAAAACAATTCCAGATTATTTTGATATATTTTTTAATGTGCCTATTGGAATAGTTTTTTTACTAGTAGATACTGTTACAATCTGTTTAGTATTTAGTTTAACAAACTGATGATGACTTCCTCTTATTCTTTTTTCATACCAACCATTTTCTAACAATATATCTATTACTTCTTTTGGTGAATAACTTTTCATATTATTCCCTCTTTCTATATATTATATACGTATTTTTTATACGTGTCAATTTTATAAAAATTATTTTAATTGTTTTCTTGGAAATATTTATTTAGATTCAAAAAAATTAGAAACAATAAAAGTGACTTTGCCACACTTTTTTTCTCGCTGATTTGAGTTTCCTAATTTAATGAGGAAGTATCAAAGGCAATAGCAATTATAGCATTTTTATATACTAGGAAATTTCTCATTTCATAGTATACAAAAAAAGAGGCTATAAAATTATGTTTTATTAGCCCCCTATTTAATTCTTTTATGGTGCTCACTTAAAGGCTTGAGCTTCTCCTAACTTTTATATTTTTATTATATTCATTTGTTTGGTTTTTGTCAATATAGAATTGTAATTTTTTTACAATTCTATATTTTCTTTTCCTACTATCTCTTCAAATTGTTTTAGAATTTCTTCTGTTAAATATATTGCTCCACATGGTAATATTTTATCTTCATTTTTTACACTTATTGCTATATTATTTCTATCTCCTGAAAAGAATTTTATTGCTCCTCTTAATTTTGATTTTTGTTCTTCTGATAAATTTGTTATATTTATTATTATCATTTTAGGTCGAACAGTTTCATTTGTTCCTATACTATTTGTAGTCTGTCTTTTAGTAAATTCATGACCTGCCACTTCATTATTTATTGTTGTGTTTTCGTTAAATTCTGTTATACTATTTGCAACTATTTTTACATCATCATCTTCTCTTATGCTTAAACGTCCTTCTATTAGCACTATATTTTCCTCTAATAAAATATTTTGTGCCTTACTATAGCAACTATCAAATACTATTATCTCTGTGCTTCCATATAAATCTTCTACTGTCATAAATGCCATTAAAGTGTTTTTCTTTGTATATTTTTTCTTTATAGAATTTATTATTCCAACATATTTTACTGGTTTTCCATCTTGGCTAAAATCATTTTGCTCTTTCATTTGTATCATTTGAAGTGTATTAATTGTTGCAACTTTTTCTATATTCTTTCTAAACTTTTCTAATGGATGTCCAGATATATAAATTCCAAGCATTTCTTTTTCCATTGATAATAACTCTTTTTCGTCAAATTCTTTTAATGTTGTAAATTTATATTTCATGTTTTCTATTTTTTCATCTTCTGTTTTTCCTAAATCAAACATTGTAACTTGACCTTGCATTGTTTTTTTTGATGTATCATTTATTGTATCTATTATTGTTTCAAATGATGCTAAAAGTGTACTTCTTGTTTGTTCAAATTCATCAAAAGCTCCTGCTTTTATTAAGCTTTCTATACATTTTTTATTTACAGATTCTCCTTGCATTCTTTCGCAAAAGTCTGTAAAGCTTTTAAACTCTCCATTTTGTTTTCTATTTTTTACAATAGTATCAACTACAGCTGTTCCAACATTTTTTACGCTTCCGAAGTCCAAACCTTATTTTATCTCCATAAACTGCAAATTTTGTATAGCTTTTATTAATATCTGGTTTTAAAATTTCTATTTTTAGCCTTTTACATTCATCTATATATTCTGGAACTTTATCTAAATTTCCTAAAAAACTATTTAATGTTGCCGCCATAAATTCTGGTGGATAATATGTTTTTAGATATGCTGTTTCATACGCTACAACAGCATATGCTGCTGCATGTGATTTATTAAATGCATATTTTGCAAACTCAGCCATCTCGTCAAATATTTTATCTGCAGATTTTTCATCTATTCCATTTCTAACACAGCCAGGAATTATTACATTTCCGTTTTCATCTGTTTGTCCATGTATAAAGTTTTCCCTTTCTTTTGCCATTACATCTAGTTTTTTCTTTCCCATGGCACGTCTTACTAGATCGGCTCTTCCTAAAGAATAGCCAGCTAAATCTCTAACTATTTGCATAACTTGTTCTTGGTATACCATACATCCATAAGTTACATTTAATATTGGCTCTAAACTTGGATGTGTGTACTCACTATGTTCTGGATTAAGCTTGTTTTTTATATATCTTGGTATTTGATCCATTGGCCCTGGTCTGTACAAAGAAACACCTGCAATTATATCTTCTAAGCAATCTGGTTTTAGTTCCTTCATAAAGTTTCTCATGCCTTGGCTCTCGAATTGGAATACACCTGATGTATTTCCACTTTGCCAAGTCTCTTCAAATACCTTTTTGTCATTCATTTCTTTATCGATTTTTACATCTATTCCCCTACACTTTTTTACTAATTTTATTGTATCAGAAATAACTGTAAGTGTACGAAGCCCTAAAAAGTCCATTTTTAATAAACCTAGTTCTTCTAGAGTTGTCATTATATATTGTGTTGATATTGTGCCTTCGTTTACATATAGAGGCACATAGTCTATTACAGGATCTTTTGTAATTACTATCCCGGCAAGCATGTGTTGAAGCCTGTCTTGGAAGTCCTTCTAATCCCATTGCTATATCTAGTAATTTTCTTGTCTGCTCATCTTGTTCATATAGATTTCCAAATTCTCTATTTTGCTCTAATGCTTTTTTTATTGTAATATGAAGTTCATTTGGAACCATTTTTGCAAGTTTATCCGCTTCCGCATAAGGAACATCTAAAGCTCTTGCAACATCTCTTATTACCATTCTTGCAGACATTGTTCCAAATGTTATTATTTGAGAAACATGGTCTTTTCCATATTTTCTACCAACATAATCTATTACTTCCCCTCTTCTTTCGTAGTCAAAATCTACGTCAAAGTCGGGCATACTTATTCTTTCTGGGTTTAAAAATCTTTCAAAAAGTAAATTATATTTTATTGGATTTATATCTGTAATTCCTAAAGCATACGCAACAATTGAACCCGCTCCAGAACCACGTCCTGGCCCTACTGCTATTCCTTGTGTTCTAGCATAATTTATAAAATCCCATACAATCAAGAAATAATCTACATATCCCATCTTTTCTATTACAGATAATTCATATTCAAAACGTTCTTTTATTTCATCACTTGGATTATCTCCATATCTTCTTGCAAGTCCATCCTTTGCAAGTTTTTTAAAATAATCTGTATGTGTTGCAAATTCTGCTGGCACTTCATAGTTTGGAAGTTTTGTATTACCAAATTCAAAATCCAAATTACATTTTTCTGCTATTTTTACTGTATTTTCTATTGCTTCTGGAACATTTTTAAAATACTCTGCCATTTCTTCTGGTGATTTTACATAGAATTCGTCTGCTCCCATACGCATTCTATCTTCGTCTGTCATCTTTTTACCTGTTTGTATACAAAGTAAAACTTCGTGATTGTATGCATCTTCTTTTTTTAAGTAATGCGAATCATTCGTTGCAACTAACGGAATATCTAATTTTTTTGACATTTCTATTAATTTTTGATTTACTAACACCTGCTCTGGAAGTCCATTTGGCTGTATTTCTAAATAGTAATCTTCTCCAAATAGATTTTTATGCCATAAAGCAACTTCTTCTGCTTTTTCTATATTATTGTTTAAAATTTCTCTATTTACATTTCCTGCAAGGCATGCACTTAAGCACACAAGTCCTTCATGATATTTTTCTAATATTTCATAATCTATACGTGGTTTATAATAAAAACCTTCTGTAAATCCCATCGATACCAAGTGCGTTAAATTCTTGTATCCTGTTTCATTTTTTGCAAGCAAAATAAGATGATAATAATGGTTGTCTATATTAGGCTCTTTATCAAATCTTGTTCTTGGAGCAACATATACCTCGCATCCTATAATAGGCTTTACACCTTGTTTTTTACATTCTTTATAAAAATCCACTACCCCAAACATAACCCCATGGTCAGTAAGAGCAATAGAATCCATTCCTAATTCTTTTGCTCTTGCTGGTAAATCTTTTATTCTATTTGCTCCATCCAATAAACTAAATTCACTATGGACATGTAAGTGCACAAAATTTGACATTTTACTCTCTCTTTCTTTTGGTTGTATTATATTATAAAGATAGTTTTTTATCAAGTAATATTATTAATAATTTACATAACTTGATGTATTGCTTGACTTTTAATTCTTCAAATTATATAATTATGTTTACAAATTTTTAGGAGGTTTTATTTTGAAAAAGAACAAACTTTATCCAGACGAGCCTTATATAGAAACCTGTTATGGAAATACGGCTTTATGGATCCGGTCATTAGCCCTGCATCCTAAAAGATGTATACCGTCACGTCCAGATAAGGATATGTCAAAACACGAAGAAAAGTGTTATGACAAAATCATTAATGCAGCAATTTCAGAAGCGAAAGAGGGTGATTTAAGAATGTGCCTCACTGGATTTGAGCATTCTCCTCTTGTTGATGAATGGCTTGCATTCAATGGCTTTAAGATTGTTCGCGGAATATATCATTCTTATCTCGAATGGTAATTAAAAACCTTAAACCGACTTTGTTAATCAGGGTCGGTTTTACTTTATGTTGACACTTTTTCCTTTTTATGGTATTATATGTGTTGCTGGTAAAACCATAACTTAAAAATGGAGGAATTAAAATGTTTGAACTGTCAAACTTCTCATCATCACACTTTTCACCTCAAGAGCGGGTTGAAGAAATAATAGATTTTGTTATTTCTCCTTCCAATTTCTCATTGTTCGATCGTGGTGAATCTTGTTTTATTGGGAATCTGTCTCCATGTCAAGCTAGTGCCCTAGAAGCTCAATTAATTCTACTTGGGTACATACTTACAAAATCCCCAAAGGGATATTGGGTAAAAAAAGCTTGATAAGCCAAGAGCCTTTCTTGTTTTTTCAAGAAAGGCTCTGTTTACATAAAATTTGGTTGTTTTTCTTTACTATTTTGCCAGTATATGGTATAATAGAGTTGTTGGAGGTAAAAAATATGATTAAATTAGTTGCTAGTGATTTAGATGGAACTATAATCGATAAAGCTGGCTCAATTTACGAAAACAACTTTAAGGCCATAAATGATTTAAATCAAAAAAATATAGATTTTGTAATTTGTACTGGTAAAACATATCCTATTGTAAAAGGAATGTGTTCAAAATTTAATGCTAGTTATGGTATTTTTGGTAATGGAAATGAAATTATAAATTTAAAGACAGGTGAAGAAATCTATAAACAATTATTAACTTCAGAACAAATTAGTTCTTGTATTTCTATTGCAAAAGAAAATCACTTACATGTTCACTTATATACAGACACTGAAATTATAACAGAAAGCTTGCAATATATGGATTTACGAAATTATAGATTACAACAAAGCAAAATTTATGATAGTTCTTTAAAAATTACAATAGTACCTGATATCAACCAATACTTATTATTTAACAAGCCTCAAGTATGCAAATTGATTATTTCTGCTGAAAAAGATTTATCTAAAATAAAAGATGAAATCTTAGAAAAAGAAGATATCTCTGTAATAACAATAAGAAAATATGGTGAATATAAAGATAGCATTATAAACAAAGAATATGAATATTTAGATATTTCGCCCAAAAATATAAATAAAGATACTGCATTAAATATTTTAAAAAATTACTTAAAAATTGATAACAGCGAAGTTTTAGCTATTGGAGATAATTTAAATGATTTGGACATGGTTAAAAACTCTGGAATTGGTGTTGCTGTTGCCAATAGCTATGATGAATTAAAAAATGTTGCAAAATATACAACTGAAAATCCAGTTGAAAAAGGTGGTTTTGCAGAAGCAGTTTATAAATTTATTGAATTTTAGCATAAAATGTGATGTGAGAATTGTGCTTCTCACATCACACTTCGTACTTCATGAAATTACAACTTATACAGTCTGTTTTTATCAATATACTCTAAAACCTCTTTTTTGAAAAAGCTTTCTACATTCTCTCCGTTTTTTATTTTTTCTCTAATCTCTGTTGAGCTTAATTTTATAGGCTTTATTTTTTTTATTTTTATTATTGATTCTTTATTTTTTCTTAATAGCTCTTCACTTTCAATTATTTCTTCTAAATTGTCCCCATCTCTTTCTAGTACAATTACTTTATAATACTTCAATATTTTTTCTGGTTCCATCCATGTGTGCAAATCCTTTAAGTTATCTGTTCCCATAATAAAATATATATCATACTCTGGATATTTATTTTTAAATATGTCCAAAGTTTCTATTGTGTATAGCTGTCTTCCATAGCTCAGCTCTATATCAGACACCTCTAGTTTTTTTTCTTCATTGCACATTAATTTAAGCATATTATATCTATGCGCGTCTTCTATTAAGTTACTTTTTCTGTTATATTTTGTGCTTACTGGCACAAATATAACTTTTTCTATATAGTCACAGTTTTCAATTATTTGTTTTGCTAATTCTAAATGTGAATTAAGCGGTGGATTAAAACTTCCTCCAAATATTGCAATTGCTTTGTTTTGCATATTTATTACCTCTTTGCCATTTGTTATATTACTTATATCACATTTTTTTATGTTGTTTCAATATGTTTTAAGAATTCTCCTATCTCAATTATTGATTCATTTTTCTTAATATTGTATAATAGTTACAAAATCAGGGTGGTGAATTTATGAAAAAATTTATTTTTAAATTGATACTTTGGATTTTAATTATATTAATTTTTGTTTTTTCAGTATGTGCTGGTTTGGGTTATTTAAAATATAAATCTGCAACAGATAAGCTAAGTCTAACTAACGCAGTTGAGCAAATCAAATCTAAAGAAAACTATGTAAAATTAGAAGATATATCACAAGATTATAAAAATGCTGTTGTTGCCGTTGAAGACCATAGATTTTATTCTCATAAAGGAATTGATATTATATCTATGTTAAGGGCAACATATGTTAATATAAAAAGCTCTTCCATTACATATGGTGCAAGTACTATTACTCAACAGGTTGGCAGAATATTATATTTCACTCAGGAAAAATCACCAATAAGAAAATTTGCAGAGATTTTTGTTGCATTTGATTTAGAAAAAAATTATTCAAAGGATGAAATCCTAGAATTATATTTAAATATTATTTACTTTGGAAATGGTTACACTGGAATACATGATGCTTCTTATGGCTACTTTAATAAGTCTCCCAAAAATTTAACATTTTATGAAGCAACTTATTTAGCTGGGCTTCCAAATGCTCCTAGCGTTTATTCTGAGGATGATAAGTTAGGTGAAGAAAGAAGATTACAAGTTGTACAAGCTGTAAATAAATATTGTAAGAAATCTCAAAGGCAATAGCGATTATAGCATTTTTATATACTAGGAAATGAGAAATTTCCTAGTATATAAAAAAATGGGGTAATCCCCATTTTTTTATTTTATTACTTCCATTGTCTCTTCTGCTATTTCTAATTCTTCGTTTGTTGGTATTACATACATTGGTATTTTAGATGTTGGCTTGCTTATTATTCCTTGATATTGTTCATCATCATTATGTGATGCATCAAATTCTATTCCTAGTTCTTCTAATCCATCTACACATCTATTTATAACATCTGGGTTGTGTTCTCCTATTCCACCTTCAAATATTATTGCATCTACACGTCCTAGTATTGCCATATATGCTCCAATATATTTTTTTACTCTATGTCCAAACATTTTTAATGCAAGTTCTGCTCTTTCATTTCCTTCTTTACTTAATTCTTTTAAGTCTCTTACATCTCCTGTTATTCCTGTTATTCCTAATAATCCTGATTTTTTATTTAATATTGTCATCATTTCATCTATATTTAAATTTTCTTTTTTCATAATAAATTCTAATATAGCTGGATCCAAATCTCCTGAACGAGTTCCCATTACTAATCCTTCTAGTGGTGTTAATCCCATTGAAGTTTCAACACATTTTCCATTTTTTACAGCAGCTATACTAGATCCATTTCCTAAGTGGCAAGAAATTATGTTTATATCTTCTTTGTTTTTTCCTAATACTTTTGCTGCTTCTTTTGTTATAAACTTATGTGATGTTCCGTGAGCACCATATCTTTTTATTGCATATTTTTCAGAATATTCGTATGGAATTGCATAAAGTGATGCTTCTTCTGGTATTGTTGTATGGAAAGATGTATCAAACACTAATACTTGTGGTATATTTGGCATTATTTTTGTACAAGCTTCTATTCCTTGTATATGTGCTGGGTTATGAAGTGGTGCATATTCTATTGCTTTTTTGTATTCTTCCATTACTTCATCTGTTACTAGAGTAGCCTTTGTAAACTTAGGTCCTCCATTTACTATTCTATGTCCTATACCATTTATTTCTGATAAGTCTTTTATTGCTCCTATTTCTGGATCTGTTAAATATTCTATTACTGTCTCGAATGCCTTTGTGTGATCTGGTAACTCTAATTCAGCTTTTACTTTTTGTCCATTTCCTTTTTTATATTCTATAAATGGCATATTTATTCCCATACCACCTATTCTGTCACATTTTCCTGATGCTAATACACTATCATTATCCATATCTATTAATTGATATTTTAAAGATGAACTTCCACAGTTTACTACTAATATTTTCATTATATATTTCTCTCCTTTTATTCTATTGTGGGCAGACTCATGGTCTTCCCCTACATTCATAATTATAGTTTTAGTTCTGTTGAGCTTGAACACACGTTATAGCAACAACCCCAACAATATCTTCTGCTTTGCAACCTCTTGATAAATCATTTACTGGTTTTGCCATACCTTGGCATATTGGTCCATAGGCTTCAGCTTTTGCTAATCTTTCTACTAATTTGTATCCTATATTTCCAGCTTCTAATTCTGGGAACACCAATGTATTTGCTTGTCCTGCTACATTGCTTCCTGGAGCTTTTGATTTTGCTATTTCTGGAATTATTGCTGCATCAAATTGCATTTCTCCATCAATTGCTAAATCCGGTGCTTTTTCTTTTGCAAGTTCTGTTGCTATTCTTACTTTATCTACTTCTTCTGCTTTTGCACTACCTTTTGTAGAATAAGAAAGCATTGCTACCTTTGGTTCTTTTCCTAATATTTGTTTAAAACTATTTGCTGTAGATATTGCTATCTCTGATAATTCCTCTGAATTTGGATTTTGGTTTAATCCACAGTCTGCAAAAACAAATACTCCATTTTCTCCATATTCGCAATTAGGAACGACCATTACAGAAAATGTAGAAACTAATTTTGTCCCTGGTGCTGTTTTTAAAATTTGTAATGCTGGTCTTAATGTATCTGCTGTTGAATGTGCTGCTCCTGAAACTAATCCATCGGCTTTTCCTTTTTTTATCATCATCATTCCAAAAAATACAGGTTCTTTCATTAGTTCTTCAGATTTTTCAATTGTCATACCTTTGTGTTTTCTTAATTCATAAAAAGCCTCTACAAATTCTTTATAGTCTTCTGACAAACTTGGTTCTATTATTTGTGCCTTTGAAACGTCAAAGCTATGTTCTTCTGCTATTTTTAAAACTTCTTCTTTATTACCTATTAATACAACATTACAAAAATCTTCTTTTGAAATTAAATCTACTGCTTTTAAAGTTCTTAAATCTGTTGCTTCTGGTAATACTATAGTTTTTCTTTCTTCTTTTGCCCTTTTTATTATATCATCTAAAAAAGCCATTTATATTCCTCCTTGTTCTTAACATACTTAAATATTATATAAAGAAATGATGAAAAGTACAAGATTTTTTTATAATTTTGTATATTTATTTCATTGTTACACCTGAAAATCCGGGTTATTTATAAATGGATTTTCTGATATTGTTACAAATTTTATAGAATATATGTCACAATACAATAAATTTGAATCTTGTATTGAACGAAGTACAATATAGCTTGCTCCAACCTCTACTAATATTCCGTGTTCTATCTTCTAAATAAGTAGTTCCAATAAGGAATTCTACTCTAACAAGTTTACCAATATGCTGTCTTAAAAAAGCTGGCGTATATAAAGCATTTGTTACTGTTTCTGGTGCTCTTTGGTTATCTATTTCCATTGCTCTATATTGTGGAAAATTATAATTATTATAATACATTCTATCCTCCTGATTTTAAGTTTGATCATATAGAGGTGTTGGCCTATAAAAGCAATGTTCATTTATCCTTGTATGAAATGTGCCGTGAACCGTTGTATGGAAATGTGTTGGGGCAACTCGGATTGTATGGATTCATGTACCACAAGCATTCTCCTATTTCGTTTATTTTATTTCCTGCAATCGCCCAATCGGCTACATTATAGTGTTCATCTGTTGGAACCATATTATATATGTTTTGTGAATTATATTGATTTCCTAATGTTTCTGTTGCACAGTCAAATTGGCCTGTTTGAAAAACTATGTTTCGTATACTTCCTCCTTGAGAAATACGCGCATATTCTCCGTGTACTGCTATTTACCCTATTAATAATTACTGTTGCAACTGCCTTCATTCCGATTTTCGCCTTCTCCTCCTGCTTCGCATTGAACAAGTCTTGCAATTAACTCTCTATCAGAAAATGCCATTTTCTCACCTCTATATATGTATTATATTTTTATTTTAGGATTTTGTGACAGATTGGATTTTTTCTTATTGCTTTTGCTATTTATAAATTATATAATTGCTTTGAGGTTTTTATATGATTTTAGAATATGTTGTTAAAAATTTGTCTTTGTATAAAACAGTTAGGCAAGTTTTAAAAATAGAATTTAATATGTCAAATAGATTAATTACAAAATTAAAGAAGAATAAATGTATTTTGCTAAATGGAAATGAAACTTATTTGGATAAAATGCTTTCTATTAATGATGTCATTTCTTGCGATTTAAATTGTGAGGAATCTTCTGACAATATAATCCCTACTAAAATGGATCTAAACATCATTTATGAAGATGACTCTTTATTAGTTATAAATAAAGCTCCTAATATCGCTGTACATCCTTCTATTTTGCATTATGAGAATAGCTTGGCAAATGGCGTTAAATATTATTTTGAATCTATAGGTTTGAATAAAAAAATAAGACCAGTAAACAGGTTAGATAAAGATACTTCTGGTTTAGTTATTTTTGCTAAGAATGAATATATTCAAGAGTGCTTGGTAAAGCAAATGCAAAATAATACATTTTATAAGGAATATATAGCTTTGCTTTGTGGTAATCTTGAAAGTACTGACGGAAAAATCGAAGCTCCAATTGCAAGAAAGGAAAATAGTATAATAGAAAGATGTATAAATTCTAATGGTGTTTATTCTCTTACTTATTATGAGCTAATAAAAAACTACCATGATTTTTGTTTAGTAAAATTTATTCTAAAAACTGGTAGAACTCATCAAATTAGAGTTCATTCCAAATATATTTGCCATCCTATTTTAGGTGATACATTATATGGAACTTCTTCTGATTTAATAAATAGGCAAGCTTTACATTGTAGAAAGTTGTCTTTTGTTCACCCTATTACCAAAAAAGAATTGAAGCTCGAAGCTCCAATTCCTCTTGATATGCAATCTTTAATTAATTTATCTTAAATAATCTAATACAGGTTTTTTCCCTTCGCCTTCTCTTTCTTCTTTTATTCGTTTATTAACTGCTGGTACTGCTAGTGTATATACATTCGAAACATTTGAGTATTTAGGATCAATCTCGCCTTTATATGTTGGTATTTTTCTATCACCAATTTTAGATAACCAATCTTCTAATACTTTTTTATCTAATTGCATTGTTGTTGGTCCCACAAAATTAGGATTATTTATTCCTAATAAAATAGAATCATCATTCTCAGCAATTTTTCCCCATTTTTTTGTTCTTATATTACCTGATTTTAAATCTTGAATAATTGTGCTCTGCATTGCAATTATATTTGTTAACATTCCTCCTAAAGCATTTGTTTCTCTTCTTGTTTTGTTTATTTCTTCAACCAAATCTCCTTCTGGTAATCCTTCTTCTTGCAAAAATTTAGCATATTCACTTTGTAATTCTTCTGGTATTTCTTCTCCTTTTTTTGTTACATCTCTTATTAATAAAATTAATCTAGCTCTTTGTATTGCCGGAGTTAATCTTTCCATACTCATATTATCTATATCTTTTTCATTTCCATCAATAACTTCCTGCCATAACCCTAAATTATCTATTATATCTAATCCTGTATAAACTTCTTGCATGTTTTGAAATAACTTACTTTGCCAAAAAGCACTAAATAAATTTACATCTTCTACAGTTATTGTTTTTAAAAATCTTTCATCTAGTACATCATACAATCCAATTTCGTCTGTATCTCTACAAAAATCATCTGCTAATCCAATTTTTTTAGCAAAAGATAAACTCTTAACATTTTCTTCTTGTAATACTGAATTAGCTTTATCTATATATTCATCAGTTATCCCATAAGTTTCTAATACACTAAAAACTGCCTCTAGTACTGCTTTTTGCTCATCTTTTATTTCCTTTTCTGTTTGTTTTTTTCCGTTATGCAAAGCAGTTAATATATTATTATTATCTGTCACCCTACATGTTCTAATAACGTTTCTTAATAAACTTAACTTTACTTTCTCCATATTTAATGATGTATGTAATTCTTCTCTAGGATTTTCTTCTTCTAATGCTCTTGCTTGATTTAATAATTTATAAAGTTTTGAAGTATCACGTTTTTCCATTTTCAACAATTCTTTTACTGTTCTATATTTTGTTGCAAGGTCATAAACTTTAAATCCATTATTAGGTACTGAAGAAAGTCCTTCTTCCAATTCCTTTAAAGCTTCTTCTCTAATTTCTTCTATACTTAATCCTTCGTTTCTATAATCTCCAGCTAATTCTTTTAAATACCTTTGAGTCCTTTTTAAAGCTTCTTTAATAGCTTCTTCATCATATTTCTTACTCTTTATCTCTTCTATTTTTTCGTTTATATTAGTACTTTCCATATTTCCCTCCAAAAAACACAAATCTACATAATATTTTAACATAAATTTTATATTTTTTCCATACTTTTCTAAAAAAAATTGCTATTACTTTTAAACTAGTAATAGCTTTTTAGAGTAAATCTATAAGCCGGGTTCTGTTAAAAACAGTCATTTATCTAGAATATATATTGCTATATATTTCAAGCCACCAATTTAAGAAGACGACGAGCAGTCTTAACCTTCTTGTATTTAGGTGTTGCTCCAAATGGGGTTTGCATTGACCAAATATGTCACCATATTTGCGGTAAGCTCTTACCTCACCTTTTCACCCTTGCCGTTTAAAACGGCGGTTATTTTCTGTTGCACTTTCCTTAAGGTCACCCTCACTGGACGTTATCCAGCATTATTGCTCTATGGAGCCCGGACTTTCCTCATATAGGGCCTTGCGGCATCTACACGCGACTGTTCAATTTACTCTATTTATTATTTTAACCTGTTTTCTACTTAAAGTCAACATTTACAATGTATTTATGCTTTCCAGCAAGTTTTTATACTTCATATAAAATACTTCTTTGTCCTGTAAATTTAAAGAATTTTGTAATTCTTTTACTAAAACATAGGTTTTATTAACTTTGTATTCATTCTTTTTCGCAAATTCTATGTCATTTACAACATTTTTAAATGATTTTTCACATTCACTTATATTTATTTGAACATCATTCCAATTTCCTTGTTCAACAAATGAATATGCATTTACTAAAAATGATTTTGTTTGTTTTATATTCTGAATACTATTTTCTGCTGATATTGCTCTTTCGTAAATTGGTATATATGAATATAATTTAACTATATTATTTAATGAATCAATTTTGTTCTCATTTTTAATACTTATTATACAATTATCCAACTCTTTGCTAAATGCAATAATATCATCATTACTAACATTTAGACTATATAAATCTAATAATATTACACTCCATGATTGATTTAAGTTTTCTATATCATATTTTATAGAGTTCCAATCAATATCACTTTTGCTAGCATCTAGCACTGAATTGGTTTCCATTTTTGTTGTATTTATATTATTATTTTTTTGTGAATCCTGATTATCTTGAGATTTTTCGGAACTACCTTGTCCACTTTGCCCTGTTCCCGTTTCTTGGCTCCCTCCAGAATTTCCACTTGATGATTTTTTCGATTTTTCTTCTACTTCAACTCTTTGAGAAGTAATTGTATAATTTTCAAGACTAATATTGTTTAAACTATTGGCTATACTAATTATGTGTGTATCCAAGTAATCTAGTTCCTCACTAACTTTTCCTTTTAAATCTTTTTTATCATCTTTTTTCGCACATCCTGTCATTGTTACTATGCATATTATTGTAAACAGAGCAAAAATACTTTTAACCTTTTTCACATATATCACCAAGCATATTATTTCCAATATTTTTGTGATTATTCTTTTATAACTTTGGTAAAACTAATTTTAGATAAATTTTTAAGGAGTCTTTAAATTGAATACAATTGTTAGTTTATATAGCCAAACAAATCAAGAAATTGCTAATTTTTTAAAAAGTTTTAATAATATTAATGTTGATAATAATCTTCTAGAATGGAAAAAAGAGTTTGAAAATCCTATAGAGATTGCTGATATTATAGGTGTTTTTATTGATAATAATGAAAAATATAAAATTAATATGTGGATTAGTTTAGATAAAGGTTTCTTTTTAAATGTCACAGAACATAATGCAGACCAAATAATAAGATACCTTTTTGAAAGGTATCCTTATTAATTACTCATTATTATTTTTTTCTTCTAATTCTTCCTTTACTTCTTTTGCTTCTGCTTCTTTTTCCGGCTTTATTTCAGTTTCTTCTAACTTTTCCTCAGCTTTTTCTAACACTGTTTTTTCTTCTGTTTGTCTTTCTCCACACTTAGGGCAAAATTGTGCTTCTTTATCTATTTCTGCATAACATTTTGAACATACTTTCTTTTGATTTAATGTTAATATTTCTTTTCTTGCCTCTTCAATTTCTTTGCATAGTCCATCTAATTTGGTACATTCTTCTGCAAGTTCTTCTTTTATAATTACATTTTCTTCTCTCACATGCTTTTCGTAAACTTTCTTTCCTATTTCTTCATATAACTCTTTTACTTTACCTTTGTTTTCATTAATTTTCATCTTTAGTTTTGTTTCTTTTGCTATTTTGCTTGTTGCTTCTGATGTTTTTTTACCTATATCATTAAAAAATCCCATTTTTACTCCTCCTTTAAAGTTTTACAATATTAATATTTTTACCATATTTTTATATAATATTCTAATCTTCTTGTTTTGCTTCTCTTGTCATTAATTTAAATACTGCCTCTTCTGGCGTTAATTTATTAAATAATATATTATAAACACTATCAACTATTGGCATTTCTACATTATATTTTTTTGAAAGTTCATAAGCTGTTTCTATATTATCTATTGCTTCTATTGTCATTCCTATTCCCTGTTTTGCTTCTTCTTGTAGATATGCCCACATTTTTATATTGTTACCCATTTTTGCTAAATGTATTGCTAGGGCTGTTCCCCAGCTTCCACTACCTATTATCGCTATGTTTTTCATTTGTTTACTCCTTTAATTTTAGGGAAAAAGGGGACTGTCCCCTTTTTCCCTATTTGTTAAAACTAATTTTGTTTTCTGTTCCATTTTTTATTCTTTTTAGATTTTCTCTATGATTGAATATTACCAATAATGCTATTAATATACTAATCATTACAGGTAGGAATTTAACATCTCCCATAAATATTGTAAGTATAGGATATAGCACTGCTGCTAATATTGAACCTACTGATACCATTTTTGTAAATGCAATTATTATAACTGCAAAAATTAAACATATTAGACCAATCTTCCAATTTAAAGTTATTAAAACTCCAAGTGCTGTTGCAACTCCTTTTCCTCCTCTAAATTCAAAGAATATTGGAAATGTGTGTCCTAGTATTGCAAAAAATCCTGCTATATATTCTAATAATGTTTCATCAACTTCTGTCCAAATACGTCCTGCAAGTATTGCTACAACTATTGCCATTACTCCTTTTAGCACATCACATACTAATGTTAATGCAGCTGCTTTTTTTCCTACTGTTCTTAAAACATTTGTTGAACCTGCATTTTTGCTTCCTTTTTCTCTTACATCAAATCCTGCAAACTTTCTACTAAAAATTACTGAAAAGCTTATGCTTCCTAAAAAGTACGCAACTATTGCAACTCCTATATATACTCCTATCATTTTTATTCCTCCTTTTCTCCTTTTTCTCTTGTAATTACTCTTATTGGTGTTCCTGTTATTCCAAAGTTTGTTCTTATTTGATTTACTAAATATCTTTCATATGAAAAATGAAATAGCTTTTTACTATTAACAAATATTACAAATGTTGGTGGCTTTGTACTAGCTTGAGTAGCATACAATATTTTAAGTCTTCTGCCTTTATCTGTTGGTGGTTGAACTACTGCTATTGCCTCATTTATAACTTGATTTAACATTGATGTAGAAACTCTTATTGCATTATTATTTGCCACTGTATTTATCATGTCAAATATTTTGTCTACCCTTTGACCTGTTTTTGCAGATATAAATATTATTGGTGCATAAGATAAATAACTTAGTTTGTTATATACTTCTTTTGTATATTTTTCTAATGTTCCTGTTGTTTTTTCTACCTCATCCCATTTGTTTACTACTATTATAATTCCTTTACCTGCTTCATGTGCTTCTCCCGCAATCTTTGCATCTTGGTCTGTTACTCCTTCGCTTGCGTCTATTAATAGTAAACATATATCTGCTCTTTCTATTGCTAAAAGAGATCTCATTATACTAAATTTTTCTATTGATTCTGTTGTTTTGCTTTTTCTTCTAATTCCGGCTGTATCTATAAAATTATACTTTCCATGTTTATTTTCGAAATATGAATCTATTGCATCACGTGTTGTTCCTGCAATATTACTTACAATTACTCTATTTTCTCCTAATATCTTGTTTATTAAAGAAGATTTTCCTACATTAGGTTTTCCTATTACAGCAACATTTATTATCTCATCTTCGTCCTCAGTTTCATCCTTTTCTAGGAAATGCTCATATACAGCATCTAACACATCACCTATTCCCAATGCATTTGTAGATGATACTGGGTATGGTTCTCCTATTCCTAAATTATAAAATTCATATATGTCATTACTCGTCTCTCCCACGTTGTCAGACTTATTACATACTAAAACAATTGGTTTTTTAGATTTTTTTAGCATAAGAGCAATTTCCTGATCTGCTGCGGTTATCCCTTGTCTTATATCTGTTATAAATATAATAACATCTGCTATGCTTATTGCTATATCTGCTTGTTCTTTCATTTGAGATAGAATAATGTCATCAGATTTAGGTTCAATTCCACCAGTATCTATTAATGTAAAATTTCTTCCTCTCCAGTTTGCTTCTCCATAAACTCTATCTCTTGTTACTCCCGGAACGTCTTCTACAATTGATATTCTTTTTCCTATTATATAATTAAAAAATGTTGATTTTCCTACATTAGGTTTTCCTATTATTGCAACTATTGGTTTTGCCATTTTCTCACCCTTTTCTTTCGTCTAATATTTTATATCATATACTTTATTTAGTCAACCTTGTTGTATATATGAGAAAACAAAAAAAATGCCTTATTAGGCATCTTTTTTTACTATTACTTCTTTTCCATCATAATATCCACAATTGTCGCAAACTCTGTGTGGTAATACTGGCTCTCCACAATGTTTACATGTTGCAATATTTGGTGTTTCTAATTTCCATGTTGATCTTTTTGTATGTGTTCTTTGTTTTGACCATCTTCTTTTTGGTTGTGCCATTTTTATTCCCTCCCTCGTAAATGCTTTATCTATCTATGTTTTACATATTATTCTTTAAAGTCACTATAAGATTATACTAATTTTTCTTTGTCTTGTCAAGGCTTTTAGTTTATTTTTTTAATTCTTCTAGGAACATCTTGTTTAGAAGTTGAGGGTTTGCTTTTCCCTTTGTTTGTTTCATTGCTTGTCCTACTAAAAATCCTAGTGCTCTATCTTTTCCTGCTTTAAAATCCGCTATTGATTGTGGATTTGCTTCTAGTATATTCATAACCACTTCTTTAATTGCACCCTCATCAGAAATTTGTATCCAACCTTTTTCTTTTATAATTTCTTCTGGATCTCTTGGATTTTCAAATAGTTCTGCTACTACTTTTTTACCTATACTAGAACTAATTGTTCCTTTGTCTATTAATATTACAACTTTTGCAAGTTCTTCTGCTGTAAATGGAATTTCGTTTGGCTCTAACTCTTTTTCGTTTAATATTCCTGTTATATCTGAAATAATCCAGTTGCTAACTGCTTTATAGTTGTTACAAATACTTGATGCCTTTTCAAATAAATCTGATAAATATTTTGAGTTTACTATTATTCCAGCATCCTTTGGTGTCATTTTATATTCTTCTACATATCTATTAAGTCTAGATTCTGGAAGTTCTGGCAAACTGTTTTTTACGTTTTCTATATATTCATCTGAAAGTTTTATTGCTACTAAATCAGGTTCTGGGAAATATCTATAATCTTGTGCATCTTCCTTATCTCTCATTGAAAAAGTTCTTCCAGATACGTCATCCCATCTTAATGTTTCTTGTAATACTTTTCCTCCTGCTTCTAATAAATCTATTTGTCTTTCTATTTCGTATTCAATACCTCTTGTAATACTTCTAAATGAGCTCATATTTTTCATTTCTGAACGTGTTCCTAATTTAGTATCAGTTTTCTTTTTTACAGATACGTTAACATCTGCTCTAAAAGAACCTTCTTGCATTTTGCAATCTGATACTTCTATATATTCTAGTATTGATTTTAGTTTCTTTAAATATCTATCTGCTTCTTCTGCACTACTCATATCTGGCATAGAAACAATTTCTATTAATGGAACTCCCGCTCTGTTTAAGTCAACTAAACTGTCTCCACCAAATTCATCATGATTTAGTTTCCCTGCGTCTTCTTCTATGTGAATTCTTAAAATTCCAATTTTCTTTTTGTTTCCATTTTCATCATCAATTTCTACATATCCATGATTACATAATGGTTTATCATATTGTGATATTTGGTATGATTTTGGTAAATCTGGATAATAGTAATTTTTTCTATCATTTTTGCTGTCTTTTGAGATTTCGCAATTTGTTGCAAGACCTGCTTTTACGGCATATTCTACAACTTTCTCATTTAATACTGGTAATGTTCCTGGCATTGCCATACATATTGGACAAACATGAGTATTTGGTTCTGCCCCAAATGTTGTAGGGCATGAACAAAATATTTTTGTTTTTGTTGAAAGCTCTGCATGAACTTCTAATCCTATTACTGCTTCATAATCTTCTCTTGCCATTATTTTGTCCCTCCTTTAAATTGAGGTTTATATTTCTCTCTAAATTTATATTCTTGTTCAAAACTATATGCTGTATTTAATATAGTTTCTTCTTGAAATTTGTTTCCTATTAATTGCATTCCTATTGGCATTCCTTCCTTATCTATTCCACAAGGAATTGAAATACCAGGTAACCCTGCTATATTTACAGAAACAGTACAAATATCTGCTAAATACATTTCTAATGGGTTATTTGATTTTTCTCCTATTCCAAAAGCTACTGTTGGTGATGTTGGAGTAAGTATAACATCATATTTTTCAAAACCTTTATTAAATTCGTTCATTACTAATGTACGAACTTGTTGAGCTTTTTTATAATATGCATCATAATATCCAGAAGACAACACATAAGTTCCAAGTATAATTCTTCTTTTTACTTCTGCTCCAAAGCCCTCACTTCTAGTCTTTTTATATAAATCTTTTAAGTCTTTAAAATCTTTTGCTCTATAAGTATATCTAATTCCATCAAATCTACCTAAGTTAGAACTAGCTTCTGCGCAAGCAATTATATAGTATGTTGCTAATGCATATTTTGCAATATCTAAAGAAAACTCTTCAACTTCTGCTCCCAATTTTTTATATGTTTCTATTGCTTGTTTTAAACTTTCTTTAACCTCTTCATTTATTCCTTCTCCAAAGAATTCTTTAGGTACACCTATTTTTAATCCTTTTATATCTCCTGTTAATGCTTTTTCATAATCTTTTTTAGGCATATCTACTGATGTAGAATCTTTTTCGTCATGTCCTGCAATTATATTTAATAAAATAGCACTATCTCTAACATCTTTTGTTATTGGTCCTATTTGGTCAAGTGATGATGCAAATGCTACTAATCCATATCTTGATACAAGTCCATATGTTGGTTTTAGTCCAACAACTCCACAAAATGCTGATGGTTGTCTAATACTTCCACCTGTATCTGAGCCTAAAGCCCAAGGTACCATTTGGCTAGCAACTGCTGCTGCACTTCCACCTGATGACCCTCCTGGAACTTTACTTAAGTTCCAAGGATTTTTTGTTTTCTTAAAATATGAATTTTCTGTTGAACCGCCCATAGCAAATTCATCCATATTAAGTTTTCCTATTGTAATTAAATTCTCTGCATTTATTTTATCCATTACTGTTGCATCATATGGAGATACAAAATCTTCTAGCATTTTAGAACTACATGTTGTCTTTATACCTTTTGTACAAATGTTGTCTTTTATTCCTATTGGAATTCCTGCTAACTTATTTGTAATTTCTCCTTTTTCTATTTTTTGATCTATTTCTTTAGCTTTGTTTTCTGCATCTTCTGAAAGAACAGTAACAAAAGCTTCTACGTCGTCTTCTTTTTCATTTATTCTACTTACATAGCTTTTTGTAATATCTTCTGATGTTATTTCATTTTTATTTAACTTGTCCATCAATTCGTGAACTGTTAACTCATATAGTTCCATATTTTCCTCCCTTTAAATTACCTTTGGAATTTTAAACATATTTCTTTCTTTCTCTTTTGCATTTGCAAGTAATGCTTCATTGTCTTCAAATATTTTAACTTCGTCTTTTCTAAACACATTTTTTGCTTCATTTGTTCCAATTGTAATATCTAAATCCTGTACTGGTGCATTATTTACAACATCTGCAAAATCTAAAATATCTTGTAAGTTTTCTATATAATTGTCTATTTCATCTTCATTTAGTTCCAACCTTGCTAAATTTGCAATATGCCTAATTTCTTCTTTACTAACTTTTTTCATAAAATTACTCCTTTATACGAAAACCGTCCCCACCGTTGTAGGGACAAATATATAATTCTTTTTTTATTTTATTATTCTTTATAAAATTTGTCAATTCTTCTATTATATTTTTACACAAAAATGCTTTGTACAAAACGAAACCGGGACTCTTGTTATAAAGAGTCCCGGTAGGACCTGATCGGTGGTTTGGTGCATGATAAGGGGGTAGGAAAATAAAAGAATGGTGACAAGATGTATCGGTTGGATCAGGCCCCAATATGAAGTTATGTTAACATTATATATTCATTTTATTGTTTTGTCAAGCTTTTTTGTTTTAATGCTTCATATATTACAATTCCTGCAGAAACTGAAGCATTTAAAGATGTAATTTTTCCTTTCATTGGAATTTTTACTAAAAAATCGCAATTTTCTTTTACAAGTCTACTTATTCCAAAGCCTTCACTACCTATTATTATTGCAAGTGCTCCTTTTAAATCTTGATTATAGTAATATGTTTTTGCATCTCCATCTGTTCCGCAAATCCATACTCCTTGCTCTTTTAAGTATTTTATTGTTTCATTAATATTATTTACTCTTGCAATTTTTACATGTTCTACCGCACCTGCTGATGATTTTGAAACAGTTGCATTTACTCCGAACAGCTCTTCTTTTTGGTATTATAACTCCATGTACTCCTGCTGTTTCTGCTGTTCTTATTATTGATCCTAGATTATGTGGATCTTCTATTCCATCTAAAATTAATATAAATGGGTCTTCATTTTTTGATTTTGCCTCTTCTAATATGTCTTCTACTTCACAATAATTAAATGGAGGTACTATTGCAATTACTCCTTGATGATTTTCCGTCTCAGAAATTGCATTTAGTTTTTGTCTTTCCACTTCTACAATAACTATTTTTCTTTCCTTAGCTTTTGCTATTATTTTATTTATAGAACCATGTCTTTCTCCTCTCGCAATAAATATTTTATTTATATCTCTATTTGATTCTAATAATTCTAGTACGGAATTTCGTCCTTCTATTTGGTCAGATAAACTTTGTTTATCTGTATTATTCTTTTTTAACTCTTCTTTTTTCATTTTAGTTCTCCTTATTATTTTCTATAAAGCTATTCTTATATTCTTCTATTTTAGTTGTGTCTACCTTACCCTTATGCCATTCTTCTTCTACAGGGTACTCCTCAAAAGCTTCTTTAATATCTCTTACTTTATTGCATTTATATGCAAATTTCATAAATTCACTTAAGCCTTCTTCACTTTTCATATTATCATCTCCTGTATTTTATTATAATATATTTTTGACTTTTTAGCAATATTTTATTTTTTTAATCCTCATCTAATTTTAAAACTGATAAAAATGCTTCTTGTGGCACTTCAACTTTTCCTATTTGCCTCATTTTCTTTTTACCTTTTTTCTGCTTCTCTAACAACTTTTTCTTTCTTGTAACATCTCCACCATAGCATTTTGCAAGTACGTCTTTTCTCATTGCAGATATTGTTTCTCTTGCTATAATCTTCCCGCCTACAACTGCTTGAATTGGTATTTCAAATAGTTGTCTTGGTATAACTGTTTTTAATTTTTCTGCCATTTTTCTACCTCTTGTATATGCTGTATCTTTGTGTACTATAAAAGATAATGCATCAACTGGCTCATTATTTATATGTATATCCAATTTTACAAGTTCTGCTCTTCTGTATTCTTTAAATTCATAGTCAAAAGAAGCATAGCCTTTTGTCTTTGATTTTAATGTATCAAAAAAATCATATATTATTTCATTTAATGGTAATTCATATTCCAATGTTACCCTTGTGCTGTCTAAATATTTCATATCAATATATGTACCACGTCTATCTTGGCATATTTCCATTACGTTTCCAACAAATTCTTTTGGAAGCATTATTTCTGCTTTTACAATTGGTTCTTCTATATAGCTTATTTCTTGTGCTGGTGGTAAATCTACTGGATTATATAATTCTATAACTTCTCCTGTTTGTTTATGTACCTTATATATAACTGATGGTGCTGTTGTAATTAAATTCAAATCAAATTCTCTCTCTAATCTTTCTTGTATAATTTCTAAATGAAGTAATCCTAAAAAGCCACATCTAAAACCGAATCCCAAAGCTATAGATGTTTCTGGTTCATACTCTAATGCTGCGTCATTTAATTTTAATTTCTCTAATGCTGTTTTTAAATTTTCGTAATCTCCTCCATCTAATGGGTACATTCCACAATACACCATAGAATTTGCTTTTTTATATCCTGGAAGTGGTTCTTTTGCTGGATTTTCTACTGTTGTTATTGTATCTCCTACATGTAAATCAGATACATTTTTTATACTAGCCGCAATATATCCAACCTCTCCTGCTGTTAATTTTTCTGCTGGCACTGTAGTTCCTGGCTCTAAATACCCAAGCTCTGATACTACAAATTTCTTATTTGTAGCCATAAATAGTATTTCATCACCAGTTTTTACTGTTCCTTCTACTACTCTTATATAGCTTAATGCTCCTTTGTAATTATCATAAAAAGAATCAAATATTAAACATTTTAATGGTTTTGTTTCATCTCCCACTGGTGGTTTAAAATCTGTTACTATTCTTTCTAAAACTTCATCAATGTTTAACCCAGTTTTTGCAGAAATACAAGGTGCATCCATTGCTGGTATTCCAATTATATCTTCTATTTCTTGTTTTATTTCTTCTGGTCTAGCATTTGGCAAATCCACTTTGTTTATTACTGGTAAAATATCTAGGTTATTATCTAGTGCTAAATATACATTAGCAAGTGTTTGTGCTTCCACTCCCTGGCTTGCATCTACAACTAATATTGCACCTTCACATGCAGATAAGCTTTTTGAAACCTCATAATTAAAGTCTACATGTCCTGGGGTATCTATTAAATTTAATATGTATTCATTTCCGTCTTTTGCTTTATATAACATTCTAACAGCTTGTGCTTTTATTGTAATTCCACGTTCTCTTTCTAAGTCCATATTATCTAATACTTGATTTTCCATTTCTCTAGAAGATAAAAGTCCTGTTTTTTCTATTAATCTATCTGCTAATGTTGATTTTCCATGGTCTATATGTGCTATTATACTAAAGTTTCTAATATATTTTTGTTTATCGTGCATTATTTTTCCTCCTTAGTCACTATCAGATATTTTAACATAATGCTTGCAATTTAGCAATAACTTTAAAGTTTGGAATTTTTATGTTATAATAGATATATGAGAAAAACGGTTGAAAAAATTATTGGTTCTATACCAAAAAATTTAACTGAATTAGAAACTGCTTATTTTGTTTATCTTGAACTTGGGAAAATATTAGCTCAAGATACTGAGTATTCGTTAACTAAGTCTCTTAGTAAACAATCTAGGCTTTTTGAAGATGGAAAGAATATTAATAATATAGATTTTCCAAATGTAATATGTGATTCATCTTCTGAATTATATTCTTATATTCTAAATAAAGTTGGTATAAATGCAAAAGCTTTTTATTTTAAAGGTTTAGAACATGCAGACACCATTATAAAAACTAAGGATGGCAATATTTATTATGCAAATCTTCTTGCAGATTTAGCCAAAATTCAAACTGGTTCTAGAACTAGGAATTTCGCCCCTCCTTTTGAACATATGAATGGTGTTGTTTATTACGAATTAGCTCGCAAATATTCTGGTAACCTTAAACCTCTTTCCACAGAAGAGCTTGAAGCAATGGATAACAAATTTGGTTATACTTTTCATGGTATTTATATGAATGATTTTATTGAAAAAATAAAATCAGAATTAAATAATCCTGATTTTGTTAATGAATACATTTTACCAGAAGGTATTACTTTGGATTCTTGTACTCCTTCTGATTTATTAAAATATAAATTCTTGTTTTTAATAAATAATCTTAATGTTTATAATGAAAGCAATTCTAATAAAGCTGGCTTTGTAGAATTGACGAACTTTTATAATAGGCTTTGCTCTGCTATTTTTTCTGATGAAGAAATGCGAAAAGTTGCTATTTACACTTGTCATTATTCTAGTATAAAAAACAAAGATTTATCTTCTTATGTTTCTTTGGACTTATCTGAAGGTAATAAAAATAATATTATTTATTTTGCTTTTTCTGGTAGTGAAAACAAGTATGTTCCTATTTCTAAAGAAGAGCTTCAAAGCAAAGTAAATAATGGTTTAGTTACTGATGGCTATTGCAATATTAAAAGTATTGAAAGAACAGATTAATTACAATATTTGTTGTATTTTTCTTTCAGGTGTCTTTTATTTAAAACTTCTTTTATTCCCTTATTACTTATTTCGTTAAAAATATCATCAAAAAAGTTTATTAGTTTTGGATGAAATAGCTCCTTATTCTTTACATTATTCCAATACCACAATGGATAATCATTTGTAAAATCTTTTCCTTTATAAACCATTCCAGCAGATAAATTATCGCACAACATTTCTATTGTATATTTATATGGTATAACTGGCGCCTTTACTGGTGCATTAAAATCATACCAATACTCTTCATGGTGTTTGTTATGGCCTTTATGATGAAGCCATGCAGCCGAGTATTGTCTTTTTTCTCTTGCTACTTGTATTGGACTTTTATAACCTACATAGTATTTTGCACTTTCCCAAAATTCTGTTGGACCATATTTAGATAAATCATGTATAAGTCCTCTCCATGGTAATCCTGCTCTTGTACATAATTTAAATACTATCCACCTATGTTTTGTAATTAGTTTAAAATGTAACCATATTTTTTTAAGCAATTTTGTTCCTCCTTGTTACAAATTACAATTCATCTGTTTCTTACCAAATTATTGAAACTATACAATAGATTAGAACTCTTGCAAGTGCTGTTGTTAATAAATTATCTATCACAAATGGTATTCCAATTTTATTTATGTTTTCATATTCTTTTAATAACTTGTTTTCATTGAAATTGTTCTGTCTCATTCTACTGTCGTTCTCTCTTTGGGAGAGGTTAGATTCTTTTAATTCTTTCCAGAGCTTCTGCCAGCTTATTGTCCTTGCAACAAAGTGAGATACGAATATACCTTGCTCCGTTACTGCCGAAGATAAATCCCGGAGTGATAAACACTCTTGCTTCATGCAGCACCTTTTCTGTCAGTTCCTCTACATCTTTGCAGGAAGCGGGAATCTTTCCCCAAAGGAACATTCCTACTTGTTTTTCGTCGTAGGTGCATCCCAATGTTTTCATAATCTCACCGGCGAGGTGACGACGGTTGCGGTAATTCTCGTTATTGCCTTCATACCAGTCCGCTTCGGCTTCAAGAGCAGTTGCTGCAGCCAGTTGCATAGCACGGAACATACCGCTGTCGATGTTGCTCTTTACTTTCAATATCCACTGAATGAATTGCGAATTGCTTGCCGCAAGTCCCACACGCCATCCCGGCATATTGTGGCTTTTACTCATGGAATTGAATTCTATGCAGCAATCCTTGGCTCCGGGAACCTGCAAAAGGCTTATGGGATGATTATTCAGGATAAAACTGTAAGGATTGTCGTTTACCACCACAATATTATGGCGTTTTGCGAAATCTACAAGTTTCTCGTAAGTCTCACGACGTGCATTTGCCCCCGTAGGCATGTTGGGATAATTGCTCCAAAGCAGTTTCACGCCCGAAAGATCCATGCTTTCAAGTTCTTCAAAGTCGGGTTGCCAATCATTCTCGGGACGAAGATTATAATTCACCACCTGCGCACCGAGAAGTTTGCTTAGCGAAGTATAAGTCGGGTATCCCGGATTGGGCACAAGCACTTTGTCTCCCGGGTTAACAAATGCCAGAGTTACATGGAGTATACCTTCTTTCGAACCTATCAGAGGTTGTATTTCGTTGTCGGGATTCAAATCCACGTCAAACCAACGTTTATACCACTGAGACATGGCTTTTCTTAGCTCGGGTGTACCCATTGTGGGCTGGTATCCGTGAGCTTCCGGAAGCTTAGCCACTCTGCAAAGTTCGTCTACCGTGGCTTTTGAAGGAGGCATATCCGGACTTCCTATTGCAAGGCTTATGACATTTTTGCCCTCGGCGTTCATTTTTGCCACTTCCTTCAGCTTGCGGCTGAAATAGTATTCGCTAACCGAGCCAAGGCGTTCGGCGGGAACTATACCGTTGGCTGCATTATTTTTTTGCAACATATTCTCCAAGATTTTTTAATTCACGTGTCAAAGGTTTTATGGCGTCCAAACTTTGATGGAAACGCACATAATCATCATAGGTTACATCTATATAAAACAGGTATTCCCACTCACGCCCTATGATAGGAAGCGATTGTATTTTGGTGAGATTTATTTTATAGAACGAGAAAATCGAAAGAACTTGCGACAAACAGCCTTCATCATCGGGAAGAGAGAAAACAAGACTGCACTTGTTGCAAAGGCGCGCGTCTCTCACAAGATCAGCATTCCAAGGATCGGTAAGAACAAGGAAACGTGTAAAATTATGCTTGTTGTCCTGTATTCCTTCTTCGAGAACCTTCAAACCGTAAAGCGGAGCGGCATCCTTATGACATATTGCGGCGTGCCCCTTCAGGTGTCTGCTGCTAATGTGTTCCGCAGCACCCGCCGTGTCATCGTCTTCCACAACGCGAAGTCCCGGATGGTTTTTAAGGAATCGGTAACATTGCATGAGAGCCACGGGATGAGAATTTACTTCCGAGAGTGTGTCCCAATCGTCTTCGGGAAGACACATTATGCTGTGCTCTATCTGCAATTTATGTTCGCCCACAACCGTAAGACCACTCTCCAAAAGAAGTTCGTAATTGTGCAGCAAACTTCCCGCAATAGTGTTTTCTATTGCCACGAGAGCAAACAGCGAGCCTTCATGCCTCATTTCGTCGAACACCTTTTCAAATGTGTCGCAACATATAAGCTCTATGTCTTCGCCCTTGAAATATTGGTGGGCCGCAATGTCGTGAAAAGAACCCTTTATACCTTGTATTGCTATTTTCTTCATCTTTGTTTGAAGTAACAAAAAAATCCCGCTCATGTTGAAGCGGGATTTTGTATTTTGTTAGTTTGTTATTTCTGTTTTTATGCGTACAACGTCCCGCTTCGCTTTGTTCCGGCAAAGTAATAAAAGTAAAAGCTAAACGCTGCGCAAAAATTGTTCATATTTCTATTGTCGATATTTTATTGTATCTGTGGCAAAATTACACATTTTTCCCGACACACCAAACATTTTGTAAAGTTTTTTATATTTATGTTCCGTTGTTCCCGCAACCGAAGCCGTTTTATTTCTCCACTTCCTCGAGCCAGATTTGCGGGTTTGCGGTGTTTCTCCCGAAAGATACGTAATAAGGCAGCAATATTCCGCTCCACGGCGTATCGCCGTTCGGTTTGCGCGACGAATAAGTGCTTGTTGTCAGCATATTTGTGTGAAGAACTTCTTTGTCATACTTGTTTCCGAATGCCGCTTCCGAGTCAAAATACACCTTTTCGCCTTTGCTTTCACAAGCATACAGGATTGGTCCTTCCTGAACGGCGAAAGTTCCGCCCGATTGCTTTGACGGTCTTATTCTTCTCACAGCCGTTTGCATGGAAAATCGTATCACGTCGTCGCTTTGCCATACACGGTCAATGGTTATATAGCCATCTGCCGAGGCACGAAGCGTAAGGCGTTTCCCGTTGAGCACCACCTGATAAAATTCTCTCATGGGTTTATAGGCATATTCCCCGGTCGGGGTAACCTGTCCCCTGAGCCACGCCGGCAAACGCAGATGCAGCCGCATGTGAGGGTTGGCGTTGTTGAACTTCAGGGAAAAAAACACATCAGATACCCACGGCGCACTCGTGTTTTGGAGAATAACCATATCGAGCGAGTCATTTTTTATATACGCACGGTTTCTGAAATAAAGATTAACCCACAAATCGCTTCCACGCATGGCATACGCTGTGGCAGGTGCGTCGAGAACCGCTTGCGCCGCCTTTTTCCACTCCTTATTTCCCATGCGCGAGGAATCGACAGCCGCAAGCACACCATTATATAAGGCACGCTCGGCAATATCGGCGTAATCAATCCGTGGATTCTTAAGAAACAAAAGTTTCGCGGCGTTGTATGTACTCACAACATCCTCTTTCGATTCGCCCCAAAGCGTAAGTTTCTTGAAATTCCCGCTCCACTGCTCCTCGTTTACGCCGGCATCGAAAACCGTGGCTTTAGCTTTCATCGTGGAATCGGCATTGTATATCTGCTCTGCGAACCGCGTGAAAAACACATCCTCTATGCTCACGTTTTCGGGCGTAATGTATTCTATTCTATTCTCACCGCCTGCCGCGCATTGCAGGGAAAAAACCGGCAACAGCATGACAAGCACAAAAACCAATCGTTTCATAACGTATATATATTGCGTCATGACAAAATTAGCAATAACTTTTTACACCCGCAAACCCGTGGCATCAGCCGCTTCACTCTTTGGGAGGCAGCGACTGGTAACGGCGTGTGGAAAAGGTTTGAAAAAGAAACAGAAATCCCAGCACCACAGCCACCTTGTAAGGCGCAACCGTTTCGTCATACCCGTTGTCGCCCAACAGTTTTGCCACAGGCGACACCAGCAACGGAGAGACAAACTGCCCCAAATATAAAGCGGCGGAAAGAAGCGGCATGACGGTTGTGGCGGAATTGCGACCGCCCTTTATTGAAGCTATCGTGTTGAGATAAGGTATGCCAACGCCGTTTCCCATTCCTATGCAAGCCGAACCGGCAAGCACAAAAGCAGTGGAATCGCTCGCGCAATACAGTGAAAATCCCATAATGAAGAACGCAGGGGCGAGATATTTCATGACATGCGGTATATGGCGCATCATCTTGCCGAAAAACAGTCCCACAAAAGTAGCCACCACGTCAGTGCCAACCATTATGAGCGTTATCTCAACCGCCGAAAACTTTCCGTCGTGCGACGCCGTAATGGCGAAATTGGTTACGAACACAAAAAATATGGTCATGAGCAAAACCATTCCCACAACAGAGGG
>OLXB01000280.1_pt1 | contig 31767 bp, 27 predicted proteins | sample 1673681 | NCBI WGS metagenome assembly OLXB01 (sample SAMEA103958121, study PRJEB25191) | human gut metagenome
ACCCCCATAAATTCTATAGGATTTTTAAAAACCCCAACGAATTCTATCTAGTCTTCTTTCTTAAGCGGCAAAATCGTATGGAAAGTAATAGCTTCATGCACAAATCTTGTCTTAAATTTATTTAAATCTTCTAAGGTTATATTATTCTTTAAATCAATACTATCAAAAAGTTCAAGGCCTAACGCATCTAAATCTAAGATTAAATTAGCAATATATTCTATTGAATTAAATCTTGCGATAGAGTTAGCAAGTTCAACTTTTTTATATCTTTCAAAGGTTTTTTCATCAAGTTTAACATCTTTGATTCTTAATAGTTCTTTTTCTATTTCAGTCTTGAAAGCTTGATAATTTAGAGTATTAACCGTAAAAATGACATGAGCATAAGTAGGTTCATAATAGGTATCATAACTAAAACTATTATCAATGATACCCTTTTCTAACATTTGATAATAAAAGTCTGATGATTCGTCAAAAAACATATCAATTAAAATATCTAGTACAATCATGTTTTTATAGATAGTTATTGGGTCTTCACCTAAAACCGAAAATTTTAATCCACATCCTACTTTTGGTCTAGTCACATCAAAAGTGGAAGTTGTATCTTTATTATTTACTTTGTTATCCTCTAAATAATATCTTCTTTTTATCTTAGGTTTACTTGTATAAGCTTTTTCATCTTGGTTTTTTGAGATTATTTCACTAATTTTATCTAAGTCAAAATTACCTACCAAAACAAATGTCATATTTGATGGATGATAAAAAGTATTGTAACATGTATAAAGAGTATCAACATCTATTTTTTTGATTGATTCTAGTGTTCCTCCAATATCATTTTTCACATAGTTCATATAGTACATGTTATCTAGTAAATTTAAATATAAACTAGTTTGAGGCCTATCTAAATACATTCTTACTTCTTGTTCAATAATTTTTCTTTCTTTATCGACATTTTCTTTTGTAAAGTATGGGGTTTGAACAAAATCTAAAAGGGTTGTAATTTGTTCGGTAATATTGGAAGTTGCGGTAAACATATAAACGGTTTTGTCATATGTTGTATATGCATTAGCCTCACCACCAAAGTTTGCGAAAATTTCACTTGCATCTATTCCATTTTCTTGTTCAAAGGTTTTATGTTCTAAAAAGTGAGCAACCCCGGCCGGTACTGTAATAAAATCATCTTTATTAAGTGGCACAAATTCTTGATCACATGATCCAAATTTAGTTGAAAATAGTCCATAACAACGATTAAATTTAGGACGGGGAATTAAATATACATGAAGACCATTATTTAACATTATGTAGTAATAATCTTCTTTTAATAGTTCATTACTAATTCTTTTCATTTTGATCCCCCTTTAAAAAGTATATAGTATCAAGCGTAAGCGCCTTTGAAACAGTGATAATATCTTCTTTAGTGATGTTATTTATTGCTTTGATTTTTTCATCTAAACTTAATACTTTCGCATTTGCAAGCTCTGTATAGATATTATTGATAAAACTACCTGGAAAATCTTCTTGTTTTTTTAATTGATTAATGTATGCTTTTTTAGTTAATTCAAGAATTTCATCTTCAAAATTACCTTTTTGGTAATTATCTATTATTTCATTAACTAACTTTATGACTTCATCATAACTTTTAGCGTCAATCCCCGCTATTACCGCAAGATTACCTTTACGTGGATTATAGTCACTACCAACATAATAAGCAAGACTATGTTCTTCTCTAATAACTTGAAACAAACTTGAATGAAAAAACTGCCCAAGCATTCCCGTGAAAAGGATGGCTGCCGTATATAAGGTATCATCAATTCTAATATTGGTACGATATCCCATATATAAAATTGACTGATTAATGTTTTGAACTTCAATTACCTTAGTTACTTCGGTAATTTCTTTAGTTTCTTTATCAATAAAATAATCACTATTTATTTCACTATTTACATTATAACTTGTAAAATCACTAAATAATTTTTCTACTTTTGTCTTTTCTACACCACCAATTACGTAGAATACTCTAGGGTAAGTAAGAATTTCTTGATAAGCTTTTTTTAAACTATCTATTGTAACATTTTTAATATCTTCGATTTCACCAGTTGTTTTAATGCTTAAAAGTTCATTTTTAAACATTGTTTTTACAAACTGTTGACTTGCATATTGATTCTTATTGTTATAAACACCTTCAAGTTCATTGATTAATAATCTTTTTTCTTGTTCAAGAAGTTCACTTGTAAAATGGGGCTTTAAAAGAATTGTTTTCATTAAATTAACAGTTTCTTCTAATAAATCAACTTTTTCTTTTAAATATAAAGGATTTACCACCGTTAAAGAAAGTGATACAACCCCCATTCTCCCGACTCTACCAGAACGCATAGATATTCCCATATCATATAATTCTTGACAATGAATATTAAATTCTTGCTCATTTGGAAATTCGCTATTTACTTTTATCATCATTGATGATAGTAAAGTTTTTTCAGCCAAATATTCTTTTTTGAAAGGAGTAAACATCATTACTCCTATCGCAATCGTTTTATATTTATCAGTTTGTTCAAAATAAATATTTTCATTATTGATTGTTAATTTCATAGATTTATCCTCTACTTTATTATGTGTAAAAACTTATAAAATATAATTATTCTTAAAATAATTATTCTTTTAAAAATCTTTCTAAGAAAAATAGGCAAACTTAATTGCCTATTGTTTTATTCAGCAAGCCCTAAAGCTATCTTCATCATATTTTCAAATGATAATTGACGTTCTTTTGAAGTTGTTACTTGATGAGTTACAAATGAATCAGAAATCGTTAATAAGCATGATGCTTTTTTACCTAAAACATTAGCATTGTGGAATAATGCGAAAGATTCCATTTCTACACATGCACAACCATCTTTTTCGTAACGTTCTTTCCATAAACTATCACTTTCATGATAGAAAACATCAGAAGAGTGAGCTCTAACTTCCGTTAGGGGAATATTTAATTCTTTAGCCGCATGCATTAGTTTTTCATTTAATTCTTTGTTGCTTTCTAAAATATGTCTTGTTTCACCATTTTGAACATAAGCAAAACTAGATTCACTATAAGCATCTTTTACAAGAACAACATCATAAATATTAAGGTCAGGGCTATAAGCACCAGCTGAACCAATTCTTACTATTTGTTCAACACCATAGAATTTAAATAGTTCATATGAGTAAATACCAATACTAGGCATTCCCATACCTGAACCCATAACACTGATTCTACGTCCTTTATAAGTACCTGTAAAACCTAGCATACCTCTTACGCCATTAATTTGTTCAACATTTTCAAGGAATGTTTTCGCAATATATTCAGCACGTAATGGGTCACCTGGCATAAGCACTGTTTTTGCAAGTTTATTTGTATCTGTAATTTCAATATGTGGGGTAGGTTGTACGATCATATATAAGCCTCCTAATAATCCATTTCGCTGGTTACATTTTGCATAATTGCGACGCCACATGAAGCCCCAATCCTGGTTGCACCAGCTTCAACCATCGTTTCAAGTTCTTTTAAATTGTGCACGCCACCAGCAGCTTTAACACCAAGTTCATCGCCTACAGTTTCGCGCATTAATCTTACATCTTCTGGAGTAGCACCTGCTGTACCAAAACCAGTCGATGTTTTTACGAATGTTGCATGAGCACGCATTGCGGCTTTACAGCATTCCACTTTTTCTTCATCTGTTAAATAACAAGTTTCAATGATAACTTTTACACAGCGTCCAGCACTAGATGATACTACTAAAGCTATTTCTTTTTCAATATAGTCATAATCATGTTCTTTTGCTTTACCGATATTAATAACCATATCAATTTCGTCAGCACCATCTTTAATTGCCATCATTGTTTCAAGTGCTTTAATTTCAGGTAGATTTGCTCCTAGTGGGAATCCAACAACTGTACAAACTAATACATCAGTATCTTTTAAGTTTTCTTTAGCTTCTTTTACTCTAGCTGGATTAACACAAACGCTTTTAAAATCATATTTTTTGGCTTCATCACATAATTTTGCAATGTCATCTTTCGTTGCGAAAGCTTTTAATAATGTATGGTCAATAAATTTATTTACTTGCATAAATACTCCTATCCTTCAATTAAATTGATTAACTTAATGACATCAAAATTAGAACTTGATATCATGTATTTACGTACCTTTTTAAGGTGCTTTTTAACTTTTAAACTGCCCTTTTCATTTAAGAAAAGCATTTTTAAATCTGAACCACTATCTTTAATCTCATACATATGTCTTTCCGCAATCTTCATAAAAGCATCAATCGGAATTACATTAATAAGATTTTCTTCTTCTTCGACATGAACATATGAAAGTTGAGGTGGGAAGACAGTTGGTTCACCAGCTTTAAAGTTAATACTAAGTTCAACACGTCCTGTTCTTTTATCTAATAACACAATATAAGGATTTGGCATTAAATCACATTTTACAATTCTAGATAAATCTTTTTGAATCTTTTGATAAATACAAATTTGATTTAATTTGCTTTCAGCAATTGCGTATCTTACTACTTCAGGATGTTCCTCAAAATATTTTTCACGTTCTTTTAGTAATGATTGTAACATTTCAAACATTCTAAATTCACGAATATTATCTAATTGTTCATAGTAAATCACTAATTTAAATTTTCTACACATTTCATCAATTTGTTGTAGACACATGCGTAAAAGGAATTGAGGAATATTTAGTGGTATTTCAACAAGCATATTTATATTGATAAAATCCGAATTTAATTTATAAATACTACTTACACGTGAACGCTTAGTTATCAAATAACGATACGCAAACTCAAAATCAGGAATATCAATCATAACTTCAAGAGCTTCATCGTCACTGGTAATATGAACATTAGGCATTGTTCCAAAGTAATTATCAATTAATTCTTCAAAGTCTATTCTTTCTTCACTACGGCTTCTAAAAAAATGAATAACCATATTTAACCTCTTTCCAAGTGATTTAGCACTTACTTTATTTATTATTGTTTAATTTATCAACGATTTTTCGACAACGTGGACATAATCCATCTTCATCAACTTCTGGTACTACTTGCCAACAACGTGAACATGTAACACCTTCGGCAGGTTGAATTTCAATAACACCAGAATCATATGTATCGCCATTTAATTTAGAGGCAACAACCTCAAATGAAGATACGATGAAAACTTGAGCGAAATCAATCTTTAAAGCAATTAGTAATTTCGCAACACGTGGAGCAGGGTTGATTAAAACTTTAGCATTTAAACTCTTACCAATAATTTTTTCATTACGAGCAATTTCAAGAGCTTTTAATACATCATCACGTAATGCCATAAATTGACTATACTTAGCAAGAATTTCCTTTTCATTTTCATAATGTTTAGCTACAGGCATAGCTTCTAAATAAACACTTTCCTTTTTAATTCCTGGCATATAGCTATATACTTCTTCAGCTGTATGAGGAATAATTGGGTTCATAACTAATACTAATGATTTTAATACTTCATAAAAGACAGTTTGAATACTACGTCTTGCAAGTGAATCTTTCTCATCAATGTATAAAACATCTTTAGTAAAGTCTAAATAGAATGATGAAAGTTCATTACTCATAAAGTTAAGAACAGTACGATATACATCCGCAAATGCATATTCATCATATGCGGCGAAAGCATCTTCAATTACTTCATTTAAGCGAATTAAAATGTACTTGTCAATTTCACCTAAATCATTATAATCAACCATATCTTTTTCAGGATCAAAATCAAATACGTTTCCTAATAAGAAACGATAAGTGTTACGAATCTTACGGTATGAATCACTAATTTGTTTTAAGATATCTTTAGAAATTCTCATATCGGCTTGGTAGTCAACACTTGCGACCCAAAGCCTTAAGATATCGGCACCAAACTCTTTACATACATTTAGCGGATCAATTGTATTACCTAAAGATTTACTCATCTTACGGCCTTCAGCATCAAGGGTGAAACCATGACTAATAACTGTTTTATATGGTGCTTCACCATTTAAAGCAACGCTTGTAGAAAGACTAGAGTTGAACCAACCACGATATTGGTCAGATCCTTCAAGGTAAACATCAGCTTGGCCTACACCATAACGAGCCTTAAGTGCTGCAACATGGCTAGTACCTGAATCAAACCAAACATCCATAATGTCTGTTTCTTTAGTGAATTTGCCATTAGGACTTCCTGGATGAGTATATCCTTTTGGTAGTAATTCACTAGCATCGCTATCAAACCAAATATTAGAACCATGTTTTTCAAATAAGTCTGCAACATGATTAATAATTGCATCATCAAGGATCGCAGTTCCATCTTCAGCATAGAAAACAGGAATTGGAACACCCCATACTCTTTGACGAGAAATACACCATTCATCACGGTCTTTAATCATATTTGATAAACGCACTTCACCCCAAGATGGATACCAAGTTACTTTTTCAATAGCTTTTAAGATGCTTTCTTTAAAGTTATTGATAGAAGCAAACCATTGTGGAGTTGCTCTAAAGATAATTGGTTTACGAGTACGCCAGTCATGTGGATAACTGTGCGTAATCTTAGTTTCTTTTAATAATTTATCTTCTTCGTCTAAACGTTTTAAAATAGCTTTATTAGCATCTTCATAGAAAAGTCCTGCAAATTCACCAGCTTCAAGAGTCATATAACCACGACTATCAACTGGACATAAAATATCTAGACCATATTTTTTACCAACAATAAAGTCATCTTCACCATGACCTGGAGCAGTATGAACTAAACCAGTACCAGTATCAAGGGTAACGTGATCACCTAAAATAACTGGTGAAATACGATTGAATAGTGGATGCTTGTAAGTAATTCCTTCAAGATCACTACCTTTAATTGTTTTGATAATTTCATAATCAGTAACTTCAAGTAGCTTAGCGAAATTTTCTAATAAGTCTTTCGCAACTACAAAGTAACGTTCATTCATTTTTACCACAACATAATCAAAATCTGGTCCAGCACAAATCGCAAGGTTAGCAGGAATTGTCCATGGAGTAGTTGTCCAAATAACAAGTTCACAATCTGGTGATAAAACATTTTTACCATCAACTACTTGGAAAGCAACGTAAATTGATGAACTAGTTACATCCTTATATTCAATTTCAGCTTCAGCCAAAGCAGTTTCACTAGATGGTGACCAATAAACTGGTTTTAAACCTTTAAAAATTAAACCTTTAGCGGCCATAACTCCAAACGCTCTAATTTGAGCTGCTTCATAGTCATGAGTTAAAGTTAAATATGGATGATCCCAATCACCTAATACACCTAAACGTTTAAAGCCTTTTCTTTGCATATCAACTTGTTCTAAAGCATATTTTTCACATAAAGTTCTAAAGGCACTAACTGGCATTTCTTTACGATTAACTTTGCTATTTTTAGTTAAAGCAGTTTCAATTGGTAATCCATGAGTATCCCAACCTGGCATATATGGTGCATAATACCCACGCATTGATTTATATCTAATTAAAAAATCTTTTAAGATCTTATTTAAAGCGTGACCAACATGGATACTACCATTAGCATATGGTGGACCATCATGTAAGAAGAATTTTTCGTTGTTTTTATTTTGTTCTAATACTTTTTCATAAATTTTATTTTCTTCCCATTTTTGTTCAATTGGAAGTTCATTAACACCTAGATTACCACGCATTGGAAAGTCGGTTTTCATCATCAATAAGGTGTCTTTATAATCTTTTGTCTCATTGTTCATAATTATTATCTCCTAATGTTTAACACTAATTTTTATTATTAAACGATCTTTTTTAGTTGTGTGGACAACTTCTAACATTTTAATTCGGCCAAAATGACGAATACTAATTAGATCATTTTCTTTTAATATATAACTTGTATTATCAGTTTCTAAATGATTAATTTGGACTAATTTTTTCTCAATCATTTCTACTGCTTTATTTCTGCTCAAATTTAAAGTTCTCGCGATTACCGCATCAAGTCTTAAACTTGCCACATTTATTAATTTTATTTCTTCAGTATTATTAATTGCTATCTCATTTAATTCTATTTTAGAAATAGTTACAAAATTATTATTTATTTTAATTAAATTACTTTTAATGAAGTTTTCCATTTCTTGGGAAATAAAAATAATAATTTCATTTTTATTATCACTACTTATAATAATATCACCAATAGTTTCGCGTTTAATCCCAAGGCTCATAAGTGTGCCTAGCACATGACGATGATTAATTATAACGTTTGGAGTATCTAATACTATTTTTAAAGCTACAATAGTAAATTCATCAAATGTAGGACTTTCACTTTTTTTATCTACTATAATAGCTCTTACGCGTTCAGCATCTTCATATCCACCATAATAATACGTAGTAACTTCATTATTTTTAATCTTTTTTATTTCGGTAAGTTCAGCACTATCTAAAAACTTTGATAACGCAAAGCCATTTTTAAGTGCTTCTTTCAATAAATCACTGGCTTTAGTCATTACTCTTTGCCGACATCACTAACATAGCATCTAAGTGAACCATCTTCAAAAGCCGTATGAGACGCAAATAAGAAAGTCTCATTACCTAGACGATGTACTTCACCATTTAAGCCATAAACAACCCCAGATAAAAAGGCAACTGCCCGATTAATCTCAATTGATGAACTTATACCTTCAAAATTAATAATAACAGGTCGATTATCAATTATTATATCCGCAAGGCGCATAAACTGTTCATCTATTGATTTAGAGTTATCATAATTATAATTATATAGTCGATCAAACGAAGTACCTAATTGTTCTTCTCTTTTTTTCTTTCTAAACATAATCTACCTCTATTTATTAAATATTGTTCCAAGTCTTACCATTGTTGCTCCATGTTTAACCGCAAGTAAATAATCACTTGACATTCCCATTGAAAGTTCCGTGCATGGGGCATAACTTAAATTAAGGCTTTGTATTTCTTTTTGAAGATCTCGCATTGTTTCATAATAACTGATTAATAATTCATCATCATAAGTATACTTTGCGACTGTCATTAAACCAACAACTTCAATTTTCTTATATTTTTCAAGACTTTTAATGAATGGTATTACTTTAGATTCATCTAGTCCTGATTTGTTATTGTTATCTGATACATTGACTTGAACGAAACACTTTAATGGATCTTTTCTTTTTCTTGTTTTATTAATCGCATTAGCAAGGTCAATTGAGTCAAGTGAATGCAAATAATCAATCGCATCAATAAAACTAGAATTTAGTTTTGGTGGTATTTTTATGACTCCAAAATAATGCCATATTATATTCATATCCTTTAGTGCTTCATATTTTGTAACAAAACTATCTTTTCTTGTTTCGCCTATTTCTTTAATGCCAGCTTCCACAATTTCTTTTGTTTTATCTAAATCAAAGTATTTCACAGCTGCAACCACACGAACATTTGGATATTCTTTTAAACTATCTTTTACTACTTCTACTTGTGTTTTTATGCTCATATGTTCACCTCTTCCATATCTCGGTTCTTTTTATAGTATTATTATTATACCACGTTTACTAAATTTTTACAAGGTTTTTAACATTGAACTTTTTTTCTTCATCAAATCCGTCTTAAGTATTATTGTGCTTATTTACTAATTAATTAATGATTTTTTCCTATATTACTTAAGACATATAGTTTGTATTTTTTGATTAATTGTGATAAAATATTATCATGTGCTTATCGCTCAATGGATAGGGTGGCAGGTTCCGATCCTGTATATGGGGGTTCGATTCCCTCTAAGCACGCCATCAAAACACTCAAGTCTATTGTTACATTTTAGTAATGATAGACTTTAATTTTATCCAATATACTTCTACCACTTATGTGCTAAAAACAACCACATATTTAATAACTATTGCATTTATTTTTTCAATAATTTATAATATAGATGTCATAAGGAGAAAAGCTAATGAAAGTCGAAATTAAAATTGATAAAAGTTGCACAGAGCCTAAAATTACCATTGTAACAAACAAAATTACTGAGGAAATTAACCAAATAGCAAAAAAGCTTACAAATGAACAATCCCAAATTTTAGTTGGATTTAAAGATGAAAAAGTACTAGTACTAGATCCAAATCAAATATACAGAGTGTATGCCACAAATGCTAAAGTATACGCTGAAACAGAGTTCGATACACTTCTTCTTAAACTACGTCTATATGAAATTGAAGAGCGTCTTGATCCAAATTTATTTGTACGAATATCTAATAGTGAGATAATTAATCTTAAAAAAGTTCAAGGATTTGATTTAAGTTTTACGGGAACAATCTGTGTAAAACTTTCTAATAAAACTATTACTTACGCATCAAGAAGATATGTGTCAAAAATAAAACAATTATTAGGAATATGAGGTGATAAAGATGAAAAAGAAAATCATTACACGTGGCTTACTTGGTTTAATTATTGGCGTTGCTATTGGATTTATAATTTCCTTAATTATTTCTACTATAATTAATGATGGTTCATTTTATCCTGTTTCACCTGAATTAATTAAAACAATGGGTAGTGAATTAAATGCCGTAATTTTACAAACTATTTTATGTGCTATCATGGGAGCTGGATTTTCAGCAGCATCAGTTATTTGGAAAATTGATTCTTGGAGTCTTGCCAAACAAACAGGAATATACTTTTTAATAATTAGCATTATTATGTTACCTATTGCCTATATTGCTAACTGGATGAAACACTCCCTCCTTGGTTTTGTATTTTATACAAGTATTTTCATATTTATATTTATTTTAGTTTGGATTATACAATACCTAATTTGGAAACAAAAAATTAAAAAAATGAACACACTCATAAACAAAAAACAAAACTAAAGTTTCTAATATATCTATAATAAAAGTTTACGATACAATATAATTGAAGATTAGGTGTGAGGGTAACACCTTTATAAAGAAGTCCCAACGGAAGATTTGCCTTTGCATAAAACGCAAAGGCTTTTTTTATATCCTATTATTTTATTATTAACATAAAATTTATAGCTTAGTTTTCAAGAAAAACGTGCAAAAAAACATTTAAAAATTCAGAAAAACGTGCAAAGACGTTTAGAAAATACTTAGAAAAACGTGTTAAAATTCTTGATTTTTTAATGAAAAAATGTTATAATAAACTAAAGGAGGAAATATTATGAAAAGATATGTAATGACAAGGCTACAAAAATGGAAGGATAGTCCAGACCGAAAGCCTCTTGTTATAAGAGGAGCTCGCCAAGTTGGTAAGACTTGGATAATGAAAGAATTTGGAAAAAGTTTCTACGATAATTTCGTTTATTGTAACTTCGATGAAGATAATGAACTAAAATCAATATTTACCAACAATAAAAATCCTCATAGAATTATTGAAATATTATCACTACTTAATAATATTAAAATCATTCCTGGATCTACATTAATTATATTCGATGAAATTCAAGAATGTCCTGAAGCACTAAATACTCTTAAATACTTTTATGAAAAAGCTAATGAATATCACATAATAGTTGCTGGAAGTTTACTTGGAACATTACTTGCTAAACCTAAATCATACCCTGTAGGCATGGTAAATTTACTTGAAATTTATCCTCTTAACTTTTGTGAATTTTTAATGGCGACAAATGAGCCATTATATAATTACTATGAAAGTATCACTAATAACCAAGCAATTGATGAAATTTTTCATAACCGGCTACTTGAAGCATACAATAATTATTTAATTATTGGGGGAATGCCAGAATGCGTTTCATCATGGATAACATACAAGGATCCTCAAAAAATAATACAAATTCAAAAAGAATTGATTAGCCTATATGAAAATGATTTTTCCAAACACAATGGAAAAATAACTAGTGGTAAAATTTTCATGGTTTTTAAAAGTATTACTACTCAACTAGCTAAAGAGAACGAAAAATTTATTTATAATTCAATTAGAGAAGGCGCAAGAGCTAGGGATTATGAAGAAGCAATCGAGTGGTTAGTTTCCGCTGGCATGCTAAATCGTGTATATAATTTATCTAAAATAGACTATCCCTTATCTGTTTATGCTAAATTAGATAGTTTTAAACTTTTTGTTTTTGATACTGGCTTATTAAAGTGTATGGCAAACATTGACAATAGTTCTATTTTGTTAAAGTCAGATTATCAATTTAAAGGACCACTTACCGAAAACTACGTTTTACAACAATTAAAAAGTACATATGGCAGTGACTTATATTATTTTTCAAACAAAAATAGTGAACTAGATTTTATTATGCAAAATAAAACTAGTATTAATATTATTGAAGTAAAAGCAGGCGAAGACAAATCATCTCCTTCTTTTAAAAAATGTATAAATGAAAACAACGAACTACAAGGCATTAGATATTCAAGGCGCAACTATATTAAAAATGGCAAAATAATTAACATTCCTTTATATCTTGTTAATAAAACTATTGAACTGATTTAAATTAATCACATTAAAAATATCAAATTTTAATAATTTTAAGTTAAATTATGGTATAATTATTACGTTTAAAAATTATAATATTATAGAAGCCATTTATAATATTATCAAACTCAAATAGGGGGTGAAAATATGGCAAAGAAAAAACAATTTAAATTTTCTAACAATAGTCTTCTTAATGCACTTTTATACATTGCTGTAGGTATTTTATTTTGTGTATTTAGATCATCTATGTTAAACATTTTAATGACTGTTGTCGGTGTTTTATTCATCGTTTATGGTATTGTTAGCATTGTTAATAAAGATACTGTAACTGGTGTTGTTAGCATCGCTATTGGTGCAATCATTATTTTAGGTGGTTGGTTATTTGTGGAAATAATCCTAATCATTTTCGGTATTTTAATTATCATTAAAGGTATTTTAGATTTACTAAATAGCTTTAAGAAAAACAGCCTATGGGGACTTTTAACCGCAATAATCACAATTGTTATAGGTATTTTATTAGTAGTAAGCCACTGGGCCGCAATCGATATTATTTGCGTCGTTGTTGGTGTTATTTGTATTGTTAATGGTGTTTTATCACTACTTGCAAAAAAATAGCAATTTAAAAGGAGGTGTTCAAAACACCTCTTTTTATTTATATTTTTTATTAGTTATACTACATTTTTTCAGGAGCACTAACACCAATTAAATTTAATGCATCTACTAAAACAGTTTGGATAGCTGTTATTATTGTAAGTTTTTCACGAGTTAGTTCTTCATCTTCGGTAATAATTTTTTCGTCATTATAGTAGCTATGAAGAAGGTAAGCAAGTTCATTAATAAAATGAGTCAATTTGTGAACTAAACGTTTGGTTGCGGCTTCTTGAATAACACTAGGATATTGAAGTAATAATAGACAAATATCTTTAGTTTTATTTAAATCTATAGTTTTAAATTCTGTTACAGGCACGAATATTTTACCAGTACTTTCATAATTTTTAATAACACTACAAATTCTAGCATTAGCGTATTGGGCATAGAAAACTGGATTATCGTTTGATTTTTGTTTCATTAAATCAAGATCAAGATCCATATGGGTACTTAATGATTTCGCAACATAGAAGTATCTTAACGCATCACTACCAACTTCATCTAGTAAATCACTTAAGGTAATAGCTTTACCACTACGTTTACTCATTTTTACTTCTTCACCATTTTCCATTACTCTTACCATTTGTAAGATTTCAATGTCAATTAAGTTAGCATTTCCACCAACCATTGAAACGGCAGCTTTAAGTCTTTCGATATAACCATGATGGTCCGCACCTAATACATCAATTAAATGAGTATAACCACGTGATAATTTATTCGCATGGTAAGCAATATCAGGTAAAAGATATGTATAACTACCATCACTCTTAACAATAACACGATCTTTTTCATCGTTATATTTAGTAGTCTTAAGCCAGATTGCTCCATCTTGAACATATGTATTGCCATCTTCTTTTAATTTCTCTAATACCTTTTGGACAGCACCATCGCGATATAAACTTTTTTCACTAAACCATGTATCAAACTCTACATTGAAACGTTTTAAGTCTTTCTTTAAATTATTAAGAAGTTTATTAGTTCCATATTCTTTAAAGAAATCAATATCAAAATTGTTTAAAAATTTATCACCATATTCAGTTTTAATGTCTTCCGCAACTTTAATTATTTCTTTACCATGATAATAATCATCTTTCATTTCGGGAGCGATACCATATAATTCTTTATAACGTTCATAAACGCTTAATGCCATGTTAGTTATTTGATTACCAGCATCATTGACATAATGTTCACGGTTTACTTTATAACCAGCTTTTTTCATGATTCTTGATAATGAATCACCATATGCGGCACCACGTCCATGGCCAACATGTAAATAGCCTGTAGGGTTGGCACTTACATACTCTAAATCAATATTTTCACCTTTTCCAATTTCTAGATTACCGTAATTTTCTTTTTCATTTTGAATTTTGAAAATAATATCATGTAGATAGTTTAAATCTAAAAATAGATTGATAAAGCCAGGACCTGCAATTTCCATTTTTGATAAATGCATTTTTTCTAAATTACTGCTATTAACAATTTCACTAGCAATATCTAATGGTCTTTTTTTCGCAACTTTAGTAAGTTTCATCGCAAGGTTAGTTGCGTAGTCACCATGATCTTTATCTTTAGGAAGTTCTAAGAAAATATCCTCAGCTGACTTTACAACCACTCCATCTACATAACCTAGTGTGTTTACTACTTGAAATAATTCTTCTTTTATACTTGATAATAACTTATCTAACATACTATCACCATTCCTAACTTAGGTATTATACCATATTTTAGAAAGAAAAGAAAGCAAATAAAACTATAAAACAAGAAAAAAGATAACTAGCCTATACTAGTTATCATAATATACATTTTTATCTACATTTTTTTCATAAACAAGATAAAGATTATTTAAAAGCTCAGCCGGAATAAATGAAGAAATATTTTCTTTAGGAATAAAAACCAAATTTACATCCGTCATTATGGCGTCACAATGACCATAAAAAGTAGATTTAGATATTATTACCTCAGGGTTTCTACCACTATACTCCTTAAACTCAATATCGTGATATCTTGTGTATGAAGGTTGTGAGCTGTAGTGGTTATGTACAACCATTACTACATATTGACTGAAAGTAGGTTGATCAATAATATTTTTAAGATGTGCTAATTTAAATATTTCGCATTCTTTCATAAAGTCTTCATAATCATCAAAGAATCTAACAAAACTTGGATTTAATTTTGGGCTTTGATGGCCATATGGTAAAATTTCCTTATAACGGCCATTAGTACGAGCACTTTCATATGATTTATCAGTTGAAGTACTTACCACATAATGCCCATCTTTTAGGTAAAGAACGCCTTTATTGTTTATTTTTGAAATAGCAATTAGTTCATCTTTTGTAATTACATCTTTTATTAATGCTTGTTTTAAATCATAAATATGGTTTGATGCTCCTACTGTTTCATCATAAACAACAATTGGAAGTTTACCATTATAATAAAAGTAAACACCTTCTACGCCATTTATTGGGCTTTTGGAATTATCTATTTGATAAAAGTTACCATTTACTTGATAAATATGACGACCATTAAAACAGCCAAAATATTGATCCATATAAGCACTAAAATTAGGAGCAGGATAAAACTTACCACCATAATAGTAGGTGAGATAAGCTAAAACTAATTTATATTGCGTTTCATAATCTAGAATGGTTTCCGGTAAATACTTAGTAACAACATTACTATGGATAAATGAAATTGTAATATCTTTATTTGAAGCGATAAAACTAAATGCTAGTACGGTCTTTCCATCAAGCAATACTTCTTCAAAACTTGAAGTATAAAATAGATCATTAAGATATACGGATACATTTTCACTATTTTCTTTATTTAAATAGATCGTAACTTTTTGATTTTCATATATTGTATCACCAGGATATTTTGCAAGGTAATCATTATTATGATGGTCAATCATTAAAGTATGACTTTCAGTTGTACTATTAACAATTTCATAAGTAAGAGCATCACGAGTATAAACTTGATTAACACCATTTACATCACGTTTATTTACTTTTAGTGGTACATAAATAGTATATGGTTTAGTTGGTAGAGGAATTATATCATATGCTTTATATTGATATTCATCTAAAGCACTATAAGTAAAAAGTATTTCGACATATAAAACATTATCATTTCGTTTTAGATTAGAAGGTTTTGTAAATTGATTATATGAACTTAACATGTTCTTATTAATATAAACTGGTACCATAACAATACTATATTGGTTAAAAAAATCAGTAGTTAAAATATCATCAAGTGGTTCAAAAATTTCACAACTCATATTATATTTTTGAATATCATTATTTAATAGATAGCTATTAAATTCATCAACTGATCTAATTACTTTAGCATTCAAGCGGTACATTCCATTATTTGAACTTATAAACATGATTTCATTTGTAAGATAACTATATTCATTTATTTTCGTTTCGCCCGCTCTTTTTCTAATCATATCTACTTCAAGTTTACTTAAAAGATTAGTTTTTTCAGCTTGGCTAAGGGTAAATATTGAACCATCATTATACGCAACGATAGGAGCAAGATGTACTTGTTGTGCATAATCAAGCGAAATATCATCCTTAATAACTTCATCCAACATATGATCAAGACTTATTCTAACCAAAATGGTATCGTTAATTGTACCATAGTAATCACAAATATAAGCATAGATATCTGAAATGTTTATCGAACTAGACTCATCATAATATTTATTAATGAATTCATCTAAAGCTATAAGAATCTCATATTGCTTTGTTTCTGAAAGTATCTTAGTATCAAAGGTTGCGGACATCGCTATGTGTCCTTCTACTGAAAGTGAAACTAAACTTATATCTACTGTTACATCCCTATTTGGTACGATAAATTCATATACTACATCACTAGATTTAAGTTCTTGTAGTGGAGTTACTAACTTACCATTTACTCGCACTTCTACTTTTTTAGTCGGCATGATATCACTTAAAGAATCGAAGTTAGCACCATAAGCAAAACTCCAAGTATGCTTAAGCGTTAGTTGAATCTTAGTCCCAACTTTTCTTATTATTTTATCATCATATGGTACACCATCAATTGAAGCTTCTAAGTTGATGTTATCATTAACTATTATTCCTAGTTTTTGTTCAAACGGAATCGTCCTAAAAATACCTTTTATTTCTTGAATCATTGTATCTGTAAGTTCGGCATAATAATTAAGCGCATAACTTGAATTTTTTGATCCTTTTAACTGTTTAATTATTATTTTTTTAGAAAAATTAATTATGTAAGTATAATGAGCAATTAACTTAAGGTTTCCTTCATCTATTTTTTGGATCGTAGTCCTATCAATTGTAAAAGTTGAAAGTTGTTGAATAATTGTTTCAGCAGATAATCCATTTGAAATTTCTTCTTGATATTTTATGGAATCAAGAAAATTGAAAATTTCTTCTTTTTCAGTTTCGGTCATTTCAAATTCAGTACCATAAAAGATTGAGCCAGTAATTCTATCATCTATTATAGGTTCAATAAATTCACCAGAGATAATCTCTTTAATTTCACTTACCTCTTTACTAGTTAATTCTTTAGTATAGGCACATTGTAAACTAGAGGAATGAGAATAATATGCGTCAATAATTTGTTTTTCAAGATCGATTATTACCACGTAATCAAATGGATTTGGGCAGTTGTACTCACGGTTATATTTCATAACAAAATAGATCTCTTGATTAAGTGGTTGTTTTCTAAGTTCTTGATAGGCCTTATATGGCATCATATTCCACTTAAAATTGCTAATATAAGTTAATAAAGTTGATTCAAATGTTTCGTACTCTTCTTTTTTAAGTTCAATGCCATAATTTTCAAACATTTCAATATTGTGAGCAGTAAAACTAAGTGTTTCATCAATTCCATAATACTTTACGAGTTCACTTAATTTCTTAGTATCTTCTTTTTTAATATTAGTTGTAAGAGCATACTGCATAATAATGGAATCATTTTCATCTCTTTTTTCAACCCATAAAAATGCAGTTTCAAATGTTTTATCAAAATCAAATGAAATAATAACTTTTCTATCATAATCCTTAGCATCTAATAAATTACCAGTATCAGAGGCAACTAAAGCCTTAGCATAAAAAATAAAGCGATCATTATTTGTTCTTTTACCTTTACGACTCTTAGCTGATGCTCCCGGTTTTCCTTCCATGTGAAGATTCCAAGTTTGATTATTGATAACCTCAACTAATTTATTAGCATCATTACTAGTAAATGGAAATGCTTCATATGCCAATGAAAAATGAATGTCTGATACATCAGTAAATTTTATTTTACTTTTCGTACCTTTCTTTGTATTATTAAAAAAATCACAACTAGTTAAACTTACCATAATTAAGCAAATTAATATACAAATTATAATTCTTTTTGTTTTTTTCATTTTTTAACCCTCCAATTCTAATTTCTCATATAATTCTTTAATAAGATTTTTTTCCTCAGCACTACTATTTGTTATTTCGAGATATCCTCCTTCCATTTGTTCAAGTGGTGAAATGATATTTATCGATACTTCATTTTTAGCGTAACCTTTTAAAATCTTTTTCGCTTCAGCTACCGTTAGAGTTAAAGTTTCTTTTGCTTGTACTACCAATTTATGGCGGTTAGTACCTGGAAGTAGTACCATTTTAAATTCACCTTTTTCCTTCCAAGCATATACTTCAATACCTTTCATTGGTTTATTAGCATTTTCAAATATTGTTAAATAAGTAGTAAAGTAATAGTATTTTATAATAAATTTTTCATCTAATTTATAGTAACTTTTAATAAAACTTTCAAACAAGTTTTCATCATCACATACTCTAATGATTTGGTTATTGTGTACTAAAGCAAGTTGATTTTGACCAGTCTTGATATTTTTTGATAGAATAATATTTTCACCAAGACAATAATACTCTATACTTTTAGCGCTATCGACTGAAGTAATATATTTACTAGAAATATTAAAATCTCTACCACAAGTAATAGCTGTATTATAATCAACCATTTTGTTATTATTAACTGCTTCTGTAATTATGTTTTTTACATTAAAATTGTTTTCATAAGGCTTTATTAAATAACCTTGTGTTATAAGATATTTATCGGTTTCAATATCACTTTTTTCATAATTGAATAAATAAATGTTGGCATTTTTATCTATACCAAAGGATATTTGTTGATAGATATTATCTGCATATAAATCATATTTATATGTGATATCATCTAAATTTATATCAATATTATACGTAAATTGATGATTCAATTCACTTAAATTATTTGAAAATAAATTTTTAACAAATTTGATGTTTTTACTTATAATTAGTCTATCAATCATTAAGCCCAAAACATACTGTGTAAATGTTTCAGTGCTAGAGTTAGCATATAAAGGAAGGGCAATGCACTTAGAAATATAAAATTTATTTTCATAAAATGATTTTAATTCCGTAGGAATTTTACTTTCATAATTTTTACTATCTTCTTCAGTAAATCCATTTAAATTTTCTAGTCTACTAATAAAACTACTTAAGTCAATAAATGTATTATAATAGTTTTTATTATTATTTGTTTTATCTATTTCAATAACATTATCTTTTGGATTTTCTCGCCCTGTATTCTCTGTTCCATTACTTGTACAACCAACTATAACTAGTAGTAGACATAACACAATTACTAGGTTAATAATTTTTTTCATTCGGTACCTCCTCATAATAATTAAACACAACCAACCTTTTATTATTTATTTGTAAGCAGTATAAAGTACATAGATTAGTTTTTTCATCATGAATATAGAAAAAATAATCACAACTATCAAAATAATTACTGATAAAATTAGGAGCAGTAACAATAATGTTATCACTTAAATTTCTAGTAAGTTTTTTACTTACTGTTTTTATCTCATCTTTAAAGATAAAGTGATACATTTTAACAGGATAGTTAATATCATTAAATTTTTTCCAACTTGAAAAATCAACTTCTTCATATAATGTAACTTCTGAAAACTCCATATCTAAAGTCGTTGAGGCCAATTTCAAGTTTTTTTCTTCTTGACTTAAATTTGTTTTTTTGTCATTTTGAATAAGCACAAACATAATAATTTCAATTATAAGAAGTAAATATAGTATAACCGTTATAATAATCTTCTTGTAATTTACTTGTTTAGGTTTTTCCTTTTCTTCAGTTTTTTCTTTTCCCATTAATTCATCAACACTAACTCCTAACATTTCTGAAAGTTTGGGGTACATGGTGATATCTGGTAAACTTAAATCATTTTCCCATCTACTTACTGCTTGTTTAGATACAAAAAGTTGTCTTGCGATATCAGATTGAGTTAAGCTATTTGTTTTTCGATATGTTTTCAATAATTCTGATATTTTCATGCTAACCTCCTCTGATTACTAATATTATATTATAATACTCATTAAAGTTCAATTATTTAAGGGTCAATCGTTACTTGACTATTGTTTTTTAGAAAACACCATATCATTTTATTGATATGGTGCTTAAATTATAGATTTTCTTGATAGTTATTAATACTATCTCTTATTTTATTTTTGGTTGATTCATCAGGTAGTTTTTGATTTGCAAGTTCATAAGCCCAAATTATCGCGCCCATCACTGGTGGTTCTTTAAGAATTATAAATTCACATTTACGGTCTGTTAGTTTGTTAACGACTTCTTTAAATTTATCATTCATTTTAGGGCTTGTTGCTTTTGCCCACACTGAACCTGCTTGAATAACATAAATCACTCCATCAATGTTTAGTTCACTAATAACACCAGCAATCGATCTTGCCATATTAGATCCCGCTACTTCTAAGATTTCAATAGCTTTTTTATCACCTTCATTTGCTCTTTTACATAAGGCTTTGATTAAATATGTTGAATCAACATTACCTAGTAAAATCGCATCTGGAAGTTCATATTTAGATTTAATTTCATACATTTTGAAAACATCTTCAACAAGGGATGTTTCATCACCAAGTCTGAAGCATGCGTTAAAAACTGTTTGAATAGTTCTTCTAGCAAGGAATGATCCTCCTGCTTCATCACCAGAAACATAACCAATTCCCCCTACTTGAAAATATTTACCAATACTATCAATTCCAACATTAACTGTTCCCGTACCATTTATAGAACACACCCCAACTCCTGTAGGGGATGCGGCTTTAATGCCTAAAAAACCATCATTTAAAACTACATAGTTGGTAAAACCGATGCGTTCAACTATTTCTTCTAACGCTCTTTTTTGAAAAGGTACATCAACGCCAGCAAGTCCGAATGCGGCAGCGGCGATATCTTCTACTTTTAGATTGTGACGATATAGAAGTGTTTCAATATTTTCTTTCATTACGCGGTAGGCACCTTCAAATCCAAGTCCTTTAGCCTCATGACTACAAGTTCCACTTCTAATGCCATCAATAAAGTTTCCAAAAGTATCATATAGTAAATAATCAGTTTTAGTGTTTCCTCCATCAACGCCAATTAAATATTTATTTTTCATCTTTATTTAATTCCTTATTAAATTGTGGTAAATATTCTTTATGAGCTTCATATAATTCGTCAAAACATGCTTCAGCAGTCTTTAAATCACCAACTAGTGGATTCATAACAAGGGCACGTAAGGCTTCATTTCTGTCACCGTAGATTGCGGCTTTAACGGCATGTTTTTCATATGCTTTTACTTGTTTAATATATTCTTTGATATGATCATTATCAAAATGGGCAGGAATAGGTTTTGCACCATCTTTACCAATGTATGCTCTAATTTCAATTGCATCATCATCTGCTAAGAAGTCTAGAGCACCATGATTTAAGATATTAACAACTTGAATGTCGTTTTTATCATTCCAAATTGAATCAACTAATGATATTGCGACTTCACTATATCTTGCGCCACCACGTTTAGATAATTGTTCTGGTTTAGTATGTAATGCACTATTTTGATATAATTCTAGTAATTGTTCTTCTAATTCCATGCATACTTCACCTCTAGTTTTAGGTGATGCTTTAAGTTTTGCAAGCTTACTATCTTTAAAATAATAATATTCTAAGTAACATGATGGAATCGCTCCAATTGCGGCGATTTCCTCAGGAGTAAAACCACTTGCAGGAATGTTTTTCATTGCTTCAGTGTTAACCCCTTGTTTAATAGCTTCTTGTAAATAATCAATACCATTATCTAGAATTTTAGTAACATAAGTAAAATGGTTTAAGCCAATATACTCAACTTCCGCATTAGGTAAATTCATTTGTTTTTTAATTCCATCAATCATATTAATTGGAACATTACATAATCCCATCATTTTAACATTAGTATAATTTAATAATGCTTCAGCAATCATGCCAGATGGATTAGAAAAGTTAATTAACCAAGCATTAGGACAGCACTTTTCCATTAATTTAACAATCTTTAACATTGCAGGAATAGTTCTTAGTCCTTTAAACATACCACCAATGCCACATGTTTCTTGACCAATTAAATTATACTTAAGTGGTATTTTTTCATCTTTAACACGTGCTGGAAGTTTACCAACTCTAATTTGAGCTAATACAAAATCAGCATTTTGTAAAGCTTCTTCATAATTCATTGTCATAACAACTTTACATGGAAGGTTAGCGGCTTCAATCATTCTTTTACATAAACCACCAACAATTGTTAATTTTCTTTCATCAATATCCATTAAATATAATTCCGTAACAGGAAGTGAATCTCTTTTATTAATTAATCCTTCAATTAATTCAGGTGTATATGTACTACCTGATCCAATAATACAAATTTTCATATTAGTGTAACTCCTTTTTTAATTCTTCTACTTTATTTAGTCTTTCCCAAGGTAAATCTAAATCGCTTCGTCCAAAGTGACCGTATGCGGCAGTGCTTGCATAAATTGGTCTTCTTAAATCAAGCGTTTCTATAATTCCTTTAGGTGTTAAATCAAAATGTCTTTTAATAATATTTATTAATTCTTCATCACTATATTTAGATGTTCCAAAAGTATCAACACAAATAGAAATAGGTTCAGCCATGCCAATTCCATATGATACTTGAATTTGAAGTTTATCAGCAAATCCAGCTGCAACCATATTTTTCGCAACCCATCTTATCGCATAACTTGCACTTCTATCAACTTTAGTTGGATCTTTACCGCTAAATGAACCACCGCCATGAGGAGCATAACCACCATATGTGTCAACAATGATTTTACGGCCAGTAAGTCCGGAATCACCTTTAGGTCCACCAATGACAAATCTTCCCGTCGGATTAACATAGAATTTTGTATTTTCATCAATTAAATGAGCAGGAACAACTGGATTGATAACTTCTTCTCTAATTATTTTCTTTAACCAATCAAGACTAACCTCTTCATCATGTTGAGTTGATACAAGGATTGTATCAATTCTTAAAACATTACCCTCTTCATCGTACTCTACTGATACTTGAGTTTTGCCATCAGGGCGAAGTTCTTTTGGATATTTTTCTTTTCTAACATCCGTTAATTTTTTTGCTAATTTATGAGCAAGCGTAATGGGAAGTGGCATATATTCTTCCGTTTCTCTACATGCATAGCCAAACATAATGCCTTGGTCACCAGCGCCTTCACAGTCACCAACACCTTGAGCAATATCTGGAGATTGTTCATCAAGGGCAACAAGAATCGCAAGATTTTCCGCATCAAAACCAAACTTGCCACGATTATAACCAATTCTATCAACAGTTGAACGCACAATTTTTTGTACATCCACATAACTATGAGTAGTAACCTCACCCATAACAAGAACTAAACCAGTTGTTGCGATAACCTCACAAGCAACTTTAGATTTAGGATCTTTCGCAAGTAAATCATCAAGAATTGCATCCGCAATTTGATCACATACTTTATCAGGATGTCCTTCTGTTACAGATTCCGAGGTAAATATACGACGATTTTTATCTTTATTCATTTTATTACTTCCTTTCATACCACGTTGGGTAATTAATATATTCTTTTAGTTCTTTTGTTACTGGATCTAAAAATGCAAGTTTATATGCATGTAACTTAATATTTTTAGTAACTTTACTTCCATACAAACTATCACCAACAAGTGGATGATGAAAGTTTGCCATTTGAACTCTAATTTGGTGGTGTCTTCCAGTTTCTAGTCTGATTCTTAAAACAGTATTATCACCATCATAAGCTAATACTTCATAACTTAAACGAGCAACTTTACCATTTTTATTATCAATGTAAGCTTTTAATTTTTTTTCATCAAAATTTAAATAGTCTACTAAACTACCATTATCACAAATTTTTCCTTCCACAAGGGTAATATACTCTTTTATAAAGGTATGATTTCTTATTTCTTCGCTGAGTCTACTTGCCCCTTTCGAGGTTTTAGCAAATACCATAAGACCTGAAGTCATTCGATCTAAACGATGGACAAGTCCCAGGTATGCATCTCCTTTTTTTTGGTATTTATCAACTAAATATGCTTTTATAAGTGTTAACATATCTTCATCATTTGTAATATCTTTCTGTGATAACACCCCTACTGGTTTAACTACAACAATATAATGGTTAGTTTCATCAATTATTTGTAAATCATGATATGTCATTTTATCACCACCTACACTTCATTATTATATCATTTTTTAATTTTTTTATGGTTTAAATTACTTATATATTTTCTTATCATTCTTTATTATTATCTTTTAACTTATGAATATTTCCTATCAAAACAGTTGAAAATAATGTCATATTATGGTATACTAATAAAGATGAAAGGAAGGTTATCCTATGCCTACTAAAGAAAAAAAGATGGTTGAGGTTATCAACCCTGATGGAACTGTATCATTAGTTGAAGAAAAACCTCTAAAGAAACTTTCTAAAATTGAACGTAAAAAATTAAGAGTTATCACCAAATTAATTAATGGTGAAATCAATGGTACCCAGGCCGCAAAAAAGCTTGATCTTACGACTCGTCAAGTAAGAAACTTAAAACGTCAAGTTCTAGATGAAGGCCGTGAAGGAGTTATTCACAAAAACAAAAACTATAAACCTTATAACACTTATGACACTGAAATCAGCACATTTGTTTGTAAGTTATATCGTCGTGAATATCGTGGTACTAACTTTAGCGAATTCGCTCGTATCGTTCAAGCTCAATATGGTGTAGAAGCCAGTCGTAGTACTATTTATAATTTCTTACGTCGTGGTCATATTCGTTCACCACAAAGAAAGACTAAAAAGAAAAAAGTTGTAGTTGTTGAAAACGCAACAGGAACTACTACTCCTGCGACAAAGAAGGCGACCACAACCAAAAGCAAATAAGAGCCTTTAATCGGTTCTTTTTTTTATTTTATGTTATACTAATTAGTGAGGTGATTTTATGCACAAAGTGACTAAAACCATAAAAGTTGGTAATGTTTTAATTGGTGGTACTAACCATGTGGTTATTCAATCAATGACAAACACTAAAACTAAGGATATTAAAAAAACAATTGAACAAATTAACAAACTTGAAAAAGCGGGATGTGAAATCGTAAGAGTTGCGGTTACAGATTTAGAGGATGCTCAAGCCATTAAAGAAATTAAGAAGGAAATCAAGATTCCTATTGTTGCGGACATCCACTTCGATTATCGCCTAGCCCTAGCTGCCATTACTGCTGGTGTTGATAAGATTAGAATTAATCCCGGCAATATTAAAGATACTAGTAAAATTAAATTAATTGTTGATGCTTGTAAAGAAAAAAATATTCCTATTAGAATAGGAATTAACAGTGGTTCTATTGAACAAGAATTCTTAGATAAATACCATGGTCCAAAACTAGAAGCAATGCTTGCAAGTATGGATAAAGCTATTAAACTTATGGAAAGTTTTAACTTTTATGACTTAGTCCTTAGCGTAAAAGCAACAAATATTAACGATACTATTATCATTAATGAAGAACTAGCTAAAAGATACAACTATCCAATTCATATTGGTTTAACTGAATCAGGAACTTTTTTAAGCGGAACCATTAGATCTAGCTATACACTTGGAACTATCCTAGCTAAAGGTATTGGTAGTACCATTAGAGTTTCCCTTCATGGTGATCCCATAAAAGAAATTGGAGTTGCGAAAGAAATTTTATCGATGTTTAACCTTTATACCAAACCTACCTTAATTGTTTGTCCTACATGTGGTAGAACCGAATATAATATAACCCCAATTGTAGAAGAAATTGAAAAATTTATTCAAGATATCCATAAACCTTTAAAAGTTGCCATTATGGGATGCGTTGTTAATGGCCCTGGTGAAGCCAAGGAAGCAGACATTGGAATTGCAGGGGGAAAAAATTCAGCAGTACTTTTCAAAAGAGGAAAAATAATCAAAAAGCTTCAAGAAGATGAAATTATTGAAACTTTAAAAACAGAAATAATTAAATTAATAGGTGATGAAAATGAAAACTGATTTTTATGGAATGGAAAAAGTTTCGCTTGTTGACTATGAAGGTTATGTAGTTTGTACTTTGTTTACCAATAACTGTAACTTTAGATGTCCTTTTTGTCACAATTCTCCTCTAGTTTTTAGTAATGTTGATGCTCCTCTTGATTTTAACGAAATTATAAACTATTTAGAAAAAAGAAAAAATGTACTTGATGGTGTTTGTATCACTGGTGGCGAACCAACCCTCATGAGTGATTTACCTGAAAAACTAAGGAAAATTAAAAAGACGGGGTTAAAGATCAAACTTGATACTAATGGTACTAACCCTAAAATGTTGAAAGCTTTAATTGGTGAAGGTTTAATTGATTATGTAGCAATGGACATTAAAAATGCCCCACTTAAATATAGTATGACTATCGGACTTAACGAATACTCTTTGGATAATATAAAAGAATCTATGAAAATACTAGTAGAAAGCAATTTAGATTTTGAATTTAGAACAACCTTAGTAAAAGAATACCATAATGATGATGCAATAAAAGAACTTGCATTATTCTTAAAAGGTGCTAATAAATTATACCTTCAGCACTTTGTTGATCGTGATACTTGTATTAAAAGAGGACTCCACGAAGTACCAAAAGAAAAAGCTCTAGAATACCAGAGCTTTCTAAAAAACTATATTAATAATGTAAATTTGCGTGGTTATTGATTTAAATATCCAACCGCTTGCATCGCTGCAACAGCACCATCAGAAACAGCTGTGGTTGCTTGTCTAACTTGTTTAGTCCTACAATCACCAGCCACAAATAATCCTGGTGTCTTAGTTGTAGTTGTTTCATCTACCACCGCATATCCTGCCTTGTTGATTTCAACAAGGTTTTTTATTATATCATTATCAGGATTTTGACCAATCGCAATAAAGCATCCTTTAACTGGTAGCGTAAATATAGATTTATCTAACATATTTTCGAACACTAATTCATCAATATTTTCACTACCTTTAATATCTACAAGTGATATATTAGGAATAACTGTTATATTGGACTTTTGATGTAATCTTTCAACAAGTACACTATCACCAAAGAATTTATCAAATAAAGTACAAACATAAACTTTTTGACAAATATCACTTAATTGAAGAGCATACTGTAATGCGGAATTACCATCACCAATTACCGCAACATCTTCTCCTTTAAAGAATGATCCATCACATGTTGCACAGTATGACAAACCTTTACCAAGGAAATCTTCTTCATTTTTTAATCCTATCATCTTGTGTTTTGCTCCTGTTGCGATGATAACACTACGAGCTTTATGGGTATTATAATCAGTTGTAACAATAAATTCGTTATTCACTTTTTCAATCTGTTCAACTTTTTCAAGCTCAAATTCAACACCCATATCCATCACTTGTTCAAACATCATATCTGAAAGTTCAGCACCTGTAATAGACTTTATGGTTGGAAAGTTTTCAACTTTTGGAGCTAGTGATATTTGGCCACCAATTGCTTCTTTTTCAAGTATTAAGACAGTTTTATTACTTCTTTTAGCGTAAAGAGCAGCTGTCATTCCGGCAGGACCTGCTCCTACAATAATTATATCGTATATTTTATTTTCCATATTCTTCCACAAATTTCTTGATTAAACTTACATTGTCTAACACTTCATAGTTGTCATCTTTTGGAACAAGCATAGTTGGTGCTTTACGAATATTATATGATAAAGTCATTTCTTTATTTTCTTCAGCATCAATTGGAATATACTTAATACCAGCTTTATCTAATAACATTTTTGCCATTTTACAATTTGGACAAGTCTTAGTTGTAAATAGTAAAATATCATTATTTTGTTTTACTTCATGGATACATTCAGCATTGTCATGTTCATAATTTATATGATGAGTTAAATGAGAATGTGCAATATCATATGTTTTACGATTTCTAAATTCTTCAGCCTTACCATCATTCCAATTTTGAACAGGACGATAATATCCAGTAATACGGCTATATACTTCAGTCTTTCTTCCACATTCAGGGCACTTATATACTTCACCTGCTATATAACCATGATTTTGACAAACTGAGTATGTTGGTGATAATGTATAATAAGGTAAACGATAATTTTCAGCAATCTTTCTAACTAACTTAGCACTTGCCTCCCAAGAAGGAAGTTTTTGTCCTAAAAAGACATGGAAAACTGTACCTGATGTATATAAAGTTTGAAGATCATCTTGAATATCAAGAGCACTAAAAACATCTTCAGTATAACCAACTGGTAAGTGAGAACTATTAGTATAATACGGTGTATTTCCCTTTTCGCTTGCGGTAATAATGTTAGGGAACTGTTTACGGTCGTGTTTAGCAAGACGATATGATGTAGATTCAGCTGGAGTCGCTTCTAAGTTATATAAATCACCATATTCTTCTTGATAATCAGATAATTTATCTCGCATAAAGTTTAATGTCTTTTTAGTAAATTCTTGAGCTTCTTTATGAGTTAAATCAGTGCCAATCCATTTAGCATTTAAGCATGCTTCATTCATACCAACAAGACCAATTGTTGAGAAATGGTTTTCAAAAGTTCCTAAATATCTCTTAGTATAAGGGTATAAACCTTCATTTAATAACTTAGTAATAACATTTCTCTTAATTTTAAGAGATCTTGCGGCGATATCCATCATCTTTGATAGACGTTCAAAAAATTCTTCTTCTGTTTTAGATAAATATGCAATTCTTGGCATATTGATAGTTACAACACCGACAGAGCCTGTGCTTTCACCACTACCAAAGAATCCACCTGATTTCTTTCTTAATTCACGTAAATCAAGACGAAGACGACAACACATACTACGTACATCACTTGGTTCCATATCACTATTAATGTAATTAGAGAAATATGGAGTACCATATTTTGCAGTCATTTCAAATAATAAACGATTATTTTCAGTAGGTGACCAATCAAAATCACGAGTAATTGAATATGTAGGAATTGGATATTGGAAACCACGACCATTAGCATCACCTTCAATCATTATTTCAATGAAAGCTTTGTTAACCATTGCCATTTCTTTCACGCAATCTTTATATTTAAAATCTTGTTCAACACCACCAACAATTGCATTTAATTCTGCTAAATCGTTAGGAACTGTCCAGTCTAATGTAATATTAGTAAATGGAGCTTGTGTTCCCCATCTACTTGGAGTATTTACACCATAAATAAATGATTGAATACATTGTTTTACTTCTTTATATGATAAGTTATCTTTTTTAACAAATGGAGCAAGATAAGTATCAAATGATGAGAAAGCTTGAGCACCAGCCCATTCATTTTGCATAATACCTAAAAAGTTAGTCATTTGATTACATAAAGTTGAAAGGTGGGCAGCAGGTGATGAAGTAATTTTACCAGGTACTCCGCCTAATCCTTCTTTAATCAATTGTTTAAGTGACCAACCAGCACAATATCCAGTAAGCATTGACAAGTCATGAATGTGGATATCCGCATTACGATGAGCTTCACCAATTTCACTATCATAAATTTCTGATAACCAGTAATTAGCTGTAATCGCACCAGAATTAGATAGAATTAATCCACCTACAGAATAAGTAACTGTTGAGTTTTCTTTAACACGCCAGTCATTAACTTTTAGATAATTATTAACAACATCTTTATAATCAAGAATAGTTGATTTAATATTACGCATTTTTTCATGTTGTTTACGATAAAGAATGTACGCTTTCGCAACATCTGCATAACTTGCTTGAATTAAAACTACTTCAACACTATCTTGTATATCTTCAACTGAAATCACATTTTTAACAGCTTTACTATTAAAGTCAGCTGTAACGCGTAAAGCAAGTAGTTCAATAATATCTTTACTATAACTTTTATTAACAGCTTCAAATGCTTTAGCAATCGCATTTTCTATTTTATGGATGTCAAACTCTACAATTTTTCCATCTCTTTTTTTAACACTTAACATAATGATACCTCCCAAACAACAAATATTTTATTTTATAAAAAACAAAGACGAGAAACAAATGCCTTTTTCTCGCTTTTTCCATATGATTATAACATAAAATATTTTTTTATTTCATTTTTTGCATTTATAATTTTTAACAATTTTTTTTGAGATTTATTAGCATATAAACTAGAAAAAAGAACTAACCAAAAGGTTAATTCTTAATCTCAATTCATTTTAATTTTTCAATTAGAAACGAACGATTGCAGCAACAGTTTTAATTGCATCAGATGCACATTTAGTTGCGCCAGCAGCACCTGCTGCACATAATGTACAAGCAATAACTAAAATTGTAGATAATGCTAATGCGATAATTGATAATACTAAACCAGCAACAGCCATACCATGTTTTGCTTTAGATTTTAAACCTAAAATTGAGAAAACTAAAGCAACAACTGATATAGTAAGGCCACCAAATGAAGCCCAGCTTAATACTAAACCAATAATACCAAAGATTAAACCTAAGATTGCGAAAACTTTCCAAGGTCCTTTTGGTTCTTCAACTGTAGCAGGAGCTGCAGCTTGAGGTTGTGCTACAGGTTGTGCAGCAACAGGTTGACCACAGTTAGGACATACTTTGTAACTGTCATCTAATTGTGTTCCACAATTTTTACAAAATGCAATAAATATAAATCTCCTTTTTTAAAATTTACAACCTATTATAGCACTATTTAAACTTTTTGTCAAAAAATATACTTAAAATGACAGACATTTTCTGATTAACATATGATATATTCAAAGAAATTAACATATGATATTTACAAACTATGTTAGCTAATGTTATAATAACACCAAAGGATGGTGTTAAATATGAGAAAGGTAAATTTAAAAATGGATTTAGAACAAATAGTTAGATACGTAAAAGATTTTGTAGATCACAAACTTAAAAATTTTAAACATTTAGCAGGTAAAATTGGTTGTAGTTTGAAAACAGCTTATAACTACGTTCATGGATATAAAGCGGAAGGTAAAGCTTTCTTTGTACATGGCAATAGTAATAAAAAACCTGTTACCACTATATCCAGTGAAATTAAAGAACAAATTATTGATATTTATAATCTTATTTCTCCTAATGGTGATGTCAATTTTAGTCATTTTTTAAACATATTAAAACGCGATTATAACATAGTTGTTTCTTATACTTTTTTATATAAATTATTATCTAGTGATTCTAAACTATCACCCAAATGTAATAAGGCTACTAGAACTAAACGAAACAAAACTATTCAAGATAAAATTAACAATAATATT
>OLXB01000300.1_pt1 | contig 30416 bp, 22 predicted proteins | sample 1673681 | NCBI WGS metagenome assembly OLXB01 (sample SAMEA103958121, study PRJEB25191) | human gut metagenome
AACGGCCTGGTTTTCTTCTTCAAGAAGCGAGCACGTGGCGTACACAAGGCGCCCTCCTGCTTTCACAAGTTTGGCGGCTTCTTCGAGAATTGATTTTTGAAGCGCATTGATGCGCTCAAGTTCCTTAACATTTAACCGCCAGCGCAAGTCGGGATTGCGCCTTAAGGTGCCGGTTCCCGTACAAGGCGCATCGACCAAGACGCGGTCGAATTTGCCCCTTAAGCGCTTGACGCGTAAGTCCTTTTCATTACGAATCGCCATAGGGTGCACGTTCGACAAACCGGCTCGTCTCATGCGGGGCGTTAAACCGGCAAGACGTTTTTCGTTGACGTCAAAAGCATAAAGGCGCCCCGTCGAGCGCATCGCAGAGCCGATAGCGAGGGTCTTGCCCCCCGCTCCTGCGCAAAAATCACAAATCATCTCGCCGCGCTTAGCACCTATTAGGCGGGCGACGAGTTGACTGCCCTCGTCCTGGACATCGATTCTCCCTTCCTGGTACATCGGCCATCGAATTAAGCCCGGTTTATCCACAAGGCGGATTCCGTCCGGAGAAAAAGGAGTTTCCTCTCCCTTAACGCCGTGGTCCTCAAGTTCTTTTAAGACATCCTCGCGTTTGGCTTTAAGGATATTGACGCGAAGATCCAAGGGAGCTCCTTCTTGCGAAGCCTTAAAAATTTCTTGTGATTCCTTAGGGCCGTATTGCTTTTCGATCCGGTCATAAAGCCAAAAAGGCATTTCGGCTGCAACTTCCGGCGCGACTTTCCCCATCGGCGCAGAAAGCATGTTGTCCAAGGGACCCTTGTCGCTTCCGAGAATCGAATCGGGAACGGCATCCTTACCGTATTGCAAAATGAGCGTTAAGAGCGCAGCAACCTTCGGAGCCCGAGCGGGCGCAATCGGTTTCATGCGGTAGGTAATCGATGCTAAGTGCCGCAGTGCATAGAAAATCGCCTCCGCCAAAATCGCACGATCTCGACTTCCGAGCTTGGGATTGGATTTAAAAAAGGCCTTCATGAGCTGATCGGCCGGACCGTCAAGCTTCAAAATCACTGCCAGGGCGCGTGTTAATTCCCCGACAATGAGGCTCGTGATGCGCACTTTTCCGGGATTGATTTTGACAAGGCGCTCGTGACTGGCTTTACCTTTGACAATCCGTCCCTCTTTTTGCGCCTCGCGGTAGGCGTCTTTTTGCCTCTTATAGGCGGCCTTCTGGCGCTCTGTCATGCGGCGACCTGTCTCGGTGTGTTTGGTACGCACCGGAGCAAAGGGCATCTTCTTTTTAAACTGCGGTTTTTCAGACATCGGAATCGTTCTTTACTCGATGGAGTTATCGAAAACAGCAAGGTTTTGTGCTGTTCGGGCGCTCATCATAACGCGACCGTCCTGTAATTTCACAGCTCCGGTGGCAACAGCGTGCACGCAACGCGGGAAAAGCACGTGCTCCAATTTAAGTCCCCGGGCTGCGAGTTTCTCCGGGGTATCGGTCGGCACAACGGGGACCACGGCCTGTCCGACAATGGGGCCGCCGTCCAGTTCACAACTTGCAAAGTGCACCGTGCAGCCGTGAACACGCACACCGGCTTCAAGAGCCCGTTTATGGGTATCTAAACCCTTAAAAAGCGGGAGCAAGGCCGGGTGAATATTCAGAATCTTTCCTTCGTAGTGATGAATAAAGACTTCGGTTAAAACTCGCATGAAACCGGCAAGAACGATGACAACCGGATTAAGGGGGTCGATAACTTCAATCATGGCGCGCTCGAAGCTTTCGCGATCCTGGTAGGCTTTGTGGTCGATAACCGCAGTCGGGATGCCGAGGTCTTGTGCTTTAGCAAGCCCTGCTGCATCAGGACGGTTGCTCACAACAAGCGCAATGCGAATGCCCTCTTTGTCCCAGTGTTCTTTTTTAGCCTGTTCGGCGATGGCCACGAAGTTTGATCCGCGACCGGAGATGAGAATGACGATGTTTTTCATGTGTAGAGAATCTTCAATTCAAGCGTACTGAGGCTAATCGATGGCGCTCAGCCCTTTGTAGTGGATATCTGCGCCCTCTCCCCGAATAAGACGACTATCGTTTGAATTCAAAGAAGCAAACGATACTTGTGCTAGATGACCACAAAAGCCCCGTCGTGTAAGTTCCATTTTGAGCGACCCAAATCCTTCTGGCAAATCGCCAACAATCGCCGGAGCACGGCTTGGAATGACTAAAATCCATTCGCGTCCATTGGGCCCTTCAAACCAAATTGAGGGGTAAACAGTGGGATTCCGACATGAAGAGAGGACATTAAATCCTTTCTTTTGCAAGTCATCTCGCACAATTTGGCAAGCAAAATCAAAAAGTTCCCAATCTCCGATTTCAATCTTCTCGTCGGTGGCTAGCGCAGCAGGATTAATGAATTCATTCGTTCGGTAGTCCTGTAGCCCCCATCCTGGATACTTTGGATTCCACCCCTTAAACAATCGCTTCCTCATGACAATACGGCAGGCGTGACCTTTCCAGCCAGAGGCGATTGAGAGGAGACCCTCTTGAGTTCCAGGTATATCTAATATGTGATTCTCATCCTCAATACGGACAAAATACACCTGATTACCATAGAAAAAGGAAAAATGCTCCAGATAAGGAGGATAGGGGTCAGCCTTAATCCACCTGACTTCCCGACCTCCCCAAGCTTGAATATGCATGCCTACAGCTTTCCAACAATCGAGGAATTCCTTGGAGCAAAAGTCAGTGTTAACTGAGTGCATTTTGAACAGAATTAAAATCGTTAGGAAGTGAGATAGTTAACTTTCTGCGGTCGTCATCGAGGAAAAGACTTCAGAGCGATGCAATTCCATATCTGGAAGTTACCGGACTATCCTTAAAACACCGACAGGAAGGACTGGTTGTACCATCTCGGCATATAACTCGTCCCCCAGAACAGCCAGCAACCCCACCATGCCAAGAGCAGCATCCTCTCGCAGTAAAGAGGTCCTGTTTCGCAACTGAATTTGAAATAGGGCTAGTTGACGTGCAGGCACTCAAAAGCAAAGAAACTACAACTACAACAATTTTTTCTTTCATGCTGTCACCCTCAAGAGCCCTAAAAGAACACCACTTATCAAAAACTCCTATTTTTCAAGGATTTCCTGTTTATAAAAACGAGACTCGATATATCGAAGTCGTTTCTCATCCGCCTCTCGTCGATCCTTAATTCTGTTTTCAAGAATTACTGCGAGGCGGCAGCGAGGAATATGATTTTCCGACCAAAGGAAAGCTTGAGTAGCGTATGTATCCAACTCTCTCCAAGAGATTCCTTCGTTTGTCTCGCTTAACTGAACAAGTTGCACAGCAATTTGCCTTAGGCTTTCGTCAATTGCAGGATGCCAAATTGTCTTCTCGCTCGGAAAAGTGACATAGACCCGGTTTTCCTTCATATGAATACGGAAAAGGCTATCCCATTTGGCTGGCGTTCCATCCGCCCGCAAGGTTTCCCCTCTCATACACGGAGGGAAGTCACCCCCATAATACAGTTTGTTTTTTAGCTTTTGATTGACCTCCTGAAGGCTGTCATTCTTTTTAGAAATCGAAGTGAGTTTTTCTTTTGTTTGCTCAGCCTCACTACGCCATTTCTTATTTTCAGCCCTAAGTTCGCTAATTGTCTTTAACATTTGACTAGAAGACTTCATAGTCTCTGCCATTTGTCCCAAAGAGAAGCCCTCTTTACCCTTAAAGTAGTTCGAAGCAACGTGACCGATTTCCTGAATTTGCCTTGCCTCCTCCAGTGAAACGTTGTATCGATTAGCAACACACCGATCGCACGGTAATAATAAAGATTCAGGCTCATCTACATTCACAGAAGGGTCTTCAGGTCTGAGTCTGCAATTCTGTAACTCATCTAACTCCCGCAGATTCTCTTTAAGAGGGAAACCTAGGAGTAAAACCAAAGCCAAAATAATAAGAAAAGCAATCTCCGTTAATGAAAGATGAAAGACATTACTATCCTTATCTGGACCAAGCTTGAACATTCACTGTATCCTGTATGGCTACCAAAACTTAAATTTGCTCAACACTCCGGGCTTTTTTACAGAATTTTTCAGGTCCATGTATTTTTTAGTAGATGCACATAAATCACCTGTCACTTGGGCCATATCCTTGTTAAGAGTTGAGAGACTCTCATTAAATTGCAGGGCTGACGACTTGAGATTGTTTGTAATCTGAGGAAGGTCTTGCACCACGTCGAACGTCTTTTCTAACCCATCGTGAAGCTTGTGAATGTCATCGTACGTCGTACTTCCATTGTCGAAAACTTGCGACAATTGATGAAGCTTCTCAAGGTTCGTTTCTATGATGCGTATTTCTTCCTGAAGGCTAGTCTGAATCCCCGAAACGTTACCATTAATATTCTCAAACCCTGTAGCAAACTTACCAAGAGCTATATCGAGATCATCAGATCTTTTTTTTAACCCTGGAATGCACCATCTTCGTCTCTTCATTCCAACTCTTGTACTCCGCTTTCATGCTCTCAAGTTGGCTTTGTAGTTGGTCGATAGATCCTCTCTGAATAGTGTTTATTGCCTCCTGTTGGTTTTTATAGGCTGTTGTTATCTCAGTATTCATTTGTAATGCGGAATTCTGAATGTTCTTTGCAGAGTCTTCCATAAGCTTCACAATTGATACGTCAAGTTTCTTTCCGGTTTCTTCAACAAGATTCTGTACGGCGGCAACCATCGTATCGGCAACGGCTGATGCGTTATGTACGATCTTCTCAAAGTTTTGAATAGCCTGATTCATAGAATTTTGTAACCTCTGAAATGGCGAGTCTTCCTCCATCATGGCTCGAATGACCACACTAATGTCCTGATTACCCCCACCAGAGGAACGAGCGTCTGCATCTTGCTCAAACTCAGTCAGATACGTCCTGTAGACCATTCCAAGCAATGTTGTAATCATGGCTAGCGCAAACCGTGATGCCACATATGTCATCGTCTCTTGACGCATATCACTTAGAGCAATATCTCCCATTGCGGCAATAATCGAAGCAATGGTAAAAAGAAAGCCTAAGAAATAAGCACTATCTCCTGCTGTTTTACGAATCTCTGGATGAGATTTAACCTCTTTGTAGGAATACCATATGTACCAACACATAACCGTAAGAGGCAAGAAGAATCCTACGATGGCAAATCGCTCTAGAAGTGGAAGAGAGCCAATTAATACGAAATTCCAGATCTTTAAATCTAAAATCGTTTTTAGCGACACAATACAAAAAAGAATCTTTAGACTCACTGCGATGAGCCATTTTTCTCGCAAATCCTGCAATGGATCCTTATTAGAAAAAAACATACCCATCTTAGATTCGCTCCGCTCGTGTGACATTGGCATACCCAAGTTTGAAATATTTCTCCCAGAATTTAACATTCGATTGAGTCATTTTCTTCGTGAACCATAATTCCACTTCAACTCCGCGCATATTTAAATCGGGAGAATCAATCAAAAGAGCTGATCCGTATTCAGACTTACGGAATTTTTCAAAATTAAATCCATCTCGATACATAGAATATTTTCCAGGAGAATTATGCATAAAGTCGGAAATGATTATGAGCTTACGATCTTCTCGGACATCAACATCTCTCCTTGAAAAAGCCTCAATAGCAACCGCTTTAATCATTTCGCAAATTGGAGAACTACGGAGACTTTCCTTAGGAGAGGTTAACTCTTGCAATGCGGGGTAAAGTTGTGCATTAAAAAACTTATCAAAAGACTTTTTTAGCATCCTCTCATTATCGGTCAAGGCACGAGCAGTTTCAGGTCGCCTCGGGATGCAATGCATAAATCGCTTATTACTTTTAGAAATTTTTATAATACGATCATCGAGTCTATAAAACTCGATAAGAGAGCCTTCTGGAAGCTGTCCAACCTCATTGATAATCTTACTCTCCAGTCGATCTGCTACATCAGCTGCCATGCTATCTGTCACATCCACTAGAAACACGACCTGGCTTGCAACGTGAAGTCGTGAATGCTCGATTTTGCATCCTGTGCCTTTATCGATTTCGTCTTTAGATAGATAAAAGTAAGCGACACTTGCCATAGCGACAAGAAGTACAAGAACAGCAATAATCAAACCAATGATGGCACCAAGAGACGGACCATCATGGCTATGGTGACGAGATCTCATATAGGTTACCCTTAATCACACGGTTTAATGACTCCATCAGTTGCTACGCTCGGGAACCCGCGTGAGCGGGCATTTCCTTGAACATACGGTTTAATGACTTCATCTGTTGCGTTATGGACCAAATTAATCAACTCCTGAAGCTCTTGTTGAACAGAAGTTTTTAATTCCTGTTGCTCTTTTAGGCGTTTCATATCTAAAGCACTATCAAAACTCGGTAGTGTCTGATTCCAGATGCCAGAAGCATTCAAATCAATACTCTCAGAAAAATACGAAGGAATTTCGTTTCTCAAATCTTCAGAGCGGTATTGAATATTTGTATTTTGGTACTCTTTGATAAGCGTTTGATAAGCCGTCTTACTTGTGGCTATTGCATTTAAGAACTGAGTCTCAGCCGACTTCTTGTCTGTTACGGCATTGGAAAAGGCCTTAAAACTGGTGTTTATATCATTAATATTTTGCGTAATCTCGTTAACCGTTTCATCATGAACACGCGTGAGATCTTCTAGGGCGTCTCCCAACTCCTCCTCGTATTGCTCCTTTAGATTCTCGGTTTGCTGAAATTTAAGAGCATACCCCGGAAACGGCTCACGCATGAAAATTCCATCAATATAAGCTATCGATCCGAAAGCAAGCGTCACAATCCACAAAGCCCATGACAGTAAATCTCTTAACGGTGTAAAGTAGTTTTTTGCAGCCACAAGCGCAGGATTAAAATCTTCTTGAAAACCACCCGCAGCATACATCTCAAGAGCATCTCGGTAATGTGCTACTCCAAAACTGAGAGCTATTTCGAAGATAACCCAAACTAGCGTGATACCCAATCCAATTTTGAAATATTTAGTCGTAGTTGCGCATCGTATCTGCATCCCTCGGAATAGTTGGGCGAATAAATACCAACTCATCATGACATTTGCAAAAGCAGCAATAGCTGCAGTCACGACCCCCCCAAGAGCACCGGTCTCCAATCCCTGAGCAAAAAGTCCTGCATTGATAACAGTCTCAATCAGTATCAGAATAATGATAATCACAATACTCCAAAGGAGAGCATTTGCCGATTTCTTGTAAGGGCGGACCGGAAGATTATTTTTTTTACGAAAAGCGATAAGCTCGTCGTTAGAAATGTCAAATTGATCCTTGAGAGTCTTTAGGCTTACAGAATGCTGCACAAGCCAGTCCTTCAGATACGGCCCTTTAAACTTGTTGACTGTGTTCTGGAGAGTAAGCACGATTTTCGCGTTGATTGACGAACTGTTCATCGTGTTATCACAGTATTGGGCCCGAGCATTTCCCCATTGGATATAATCAGTCACCCGTTGCGCCACATAGTTCTGAACATCAGACTCAACCGCACTGGGGAAACCTGCATGCTTTAACGGAAGCCCAGCCTTAGCATCGGAAAGAGCTCTTTCACCGACACGGAGTTCTCGAGCAGCATCCATCGGATTAATCGGTGTAATTGTCCCACGAGAGATTTTGAGATCTACATGGACCTTGTTTGAGTCTTCTGAAGAGGAGGGAGTTAAAGAACCAGTTATTTGCATGTTTTCCCGCAAGGATATAACTCAACTATTCGCGATAGTTCACATTTAAACTCGAGTCCATCTGCACAGATAGACCCTTCTCAGCAAAGAATCATTGTACTTCCACTCTAGACCAATCTGGTATGAATTTGGCCATCCAAAACAAACTGCACTACCCTGCTGTTGTTTTGTCATGCAGAACCGGTCATTTTGCCCTCGTCAAATTAACTACAGGGTTCATCGCTCTGAATCAATAGTGTAGGACCTGAACTTCCCGCCCTCATCTGACTCACTCTGAATTTTTGGCAGTTTCTTGCAAAAAATCGTTGATTTTATTTAAAAATTTCTTGACAATTTCGTGTGGATGCTCTACAATTGAGTCTTACGGTTAGACTCAAATTCGAGGCATCTATGTACCACGATTTCAAGGTCCTGATTTCTTCCGTTAAGGGCAAAACTGTCCTTTACAAAAACAAAACAAAGAAGGCCGTCTACGTCCAACTGGAACTGGAAAGAACCTATAAACCTGAGAAGAAGTACAACGTTGCCAAACGCACGGTAATCGGAAGAGTTTGTCCGGACGACAAGACCCGGATGTTTCCAAACGATAGCTTCCTGAAACTCTTTCCCGACTACGCCGTCCCCGAAGAGACGCCCGATGCCAATCGCAGTTGCTGCCTAAAACTCGGTCCCTGGGTGGTCATCAAAAAACTTGTACGGGAGTACGGCCTTAAGGAGTTGCTCGAAAAGCAGCTCGGGAAGGATGCCGAGCTTTTCCTAGATTTACTTTCCTATCTGATTGTTAACGAAGATAACGCCGGTCAGTACTACCCGGATTACGCGTTCTGTCATCCGCTTTTTACAGAGAACATGCGCGTGTACAGTGATTCGACTGTCAGTCGTCTTTTCAATCGAATTACCAAGGACGACATTTTCGGATTTCTCGATGAATGGAACGCCAAACGAGACCATCGTCAGCGTATTTACGTCTCCTACGATTCGACGAATAAGAACTGTCAAGCGGGCGACATCGATATCCTCGAATTCGGAAATGCCAAAGAAAGCAAAGACACGCCAATCTTCAACTTGGCCGTTGCCTACGACAAGACCAATCAAGTTCCGCTCTTTTACGAAGAGTACCCCGGATCGATCAATGATGTAAGCCAGTTTCGCTACCTTGTCGATAAAGTGCGCGAGTACAACTATCGGAACATCGGTTTTATTCTCGATTGCAGGTACTTCAGTCGTGAGAATATCCGTACGATGGACAAGAACGGCCATCCGTTCATCATGATGGTCAAGGGGAGCAAAGCCTTGGTGACCTCCATTGTGGAGGGCAAGAAGGGAAGTTTTGAAGAAAGTCGCAAGTGCCGTGTGGCAACGACACGCATTTATGCGACGACGGTCAGTTGCCCGTTTGAAGGACGGGACCGATACTTCCACGTTTACTTTAATCCGACGAAGGCGGCAGACGAGCTAGGCAAACTTGAATCGGAATTAGACAAAACGACCGAGTTTCTCAAGGCCTTTATCGGAAAAGAAATCGGGGAAACGACGGGACTCGTCAAACGGTGCTTTGAACTCCATCGAGACCAAAAGAATCGCCTCGTTGCCTTTGAAGAAAAAGACGATGTCATTGAACGCGAATTGCGACTGTGCGGCTATTTTTGCATCGTTACGTCAGAGAAAATGAGTGCCTCCGAAGCGTACTTCCTCTACAAGGGACGTGATCTGTACGAAAAGTTATTCCGTGCGGACAAGACATTCCTGGGCTCAAGGAGTGCGCGAGTTCGTTCCAACGAAGCACTCTCGGCGAAGATATGGCTGGAATTTGTGGCTCTCATCGTTCGCAACAGAATCTACAACCTTCTGAAAGACGAAATGCTCCGACTTAATGTCCGGAAAAACTACATGACGGTGCCGGCTGCCATCAAGGAGCTCGAGAAAATCGAACTTGTCAGGCGAAGTGGCGGTTTATACCGACTTGACCACGCGATAACCAAGAGTCAGCAGGAAATACTGAAATCCTTCGGGATTGCCAAAGAGGACGTGTATGCGGAGGCCGCCTCGGTTGCGGCAATACTAAAGAAGGCGGCGACGAAAACCGAACAAAAGGAACTGACCGATGAGCAAAGAGAAGATGACGATGAAAGCGCTCGATGCGAAGATTATGAAGACAATTTCTGAAATCAAGGATTTGAAGACGCGGTACGCCGTCCTTTGCAAAGAGCTGACGAAGTTACAGCGTGAAAGGGAAAAGCTCGAGGCGAGGACTCTCTATGAAGCCTTCAAAAAGAGTCCGAAATCGTTCCGAGAGGTGATGACCTTCCTTGCCCATTAGAAACCATTCCGGCGCGTTGAGTTGAACTTTGTTGGGAAGTTAAGGGATGCAAAAGGAAGCGATATAGGGAAAGGCGTAAAGCCCTCATCACTCACAGGGTAAGGAGGTGTGCCTCGGACTCGATCAAAAATCCCGTCCAAGGCACTTCTTTTACGATTCGAATCGGCTTTAGTTCTCGGAAACCTTTTCAGGCGCCTGGGCTTTTGCCGGGACTTTCTTTTGCAACACCGCCCCGAAAAAGCCGTCGGTGTCCGTCAGATTCGGGAGCATCACCAAATCGTTTCCGAAGCGTGCTCTGACCCAGTCAGGAAGGTTAATCCCCTGCTTGGCCAGCACATCCGTAGCGCAAAGCGCTTCGAACTCGGGATGGCGGCTCAGAAAATCTCGGACAACGGCCTGGTTTTCTTCTTCAAGAAGCGAGCACGTGGCATAGACAAGGCGGAAAGCCAAAAGGTCTTTATATTTATAAATACATTTAGGAGCTGTTTCTCAAAACGGAATTGTTTTTTGTCAAAAGAGCGCGCAATCCATCAGCAAACTTAAACCCTAACAAAGAAACTACTCATCCTCATCCCTCTCATCCAAATCCTCAGAGATAATTGGAACATTGTTTCCGCATCCCTTCAGATAATCCTTAATCGCTTGATAGTAAGGGCCGAGTATCTCGTAATTTTTAATTACTCGAGTTGTTCTTCTGCTATACCGTGTAAATGTTTCAAAGGCAGCCCAAAGGCTATCCAACTCTCCACAAATCCTCACAACATCTTCGTCTTTCCGTAAAAAGTCTTCTTGAAACCTACGTATTTTCAGAAGGCAGGCCAATAAACCTGGATACCACTGAAAAGTGGAAAATTTCATATCATCGAAGGGCGTCAAGTGATATTGTTTGGTATATCTTTCCAGTTCGTATTCCAGTTCATAAATGTACTTCATCGAATGCGACAGTTCTTCAATGGCTTTAGGCTTAAAACCAAGCATCCAGGTTAATGCCTTTGCTAGGTTAGGCTTAAAGATCTGATTTTTCTTTATATGACGCAGACTAGAATCAATAACTGCCACATAATCTTCTGAACATAATGCCACACGAGCTGCATAACCTATATTGAGAACATTAGGCTTCTGATGCAACATCATATTGCGCAACTCATATCTTACGTCCTTCGGGCAAGCCTCCCACAGCCATGAAGAAACACAAATCCACTTTGAGTCTCGTTCATACCCATTTTCAATTAATTCAATGAGTTGGTTAATCATCTTTTCAGATAATAGATGTTGCTCCCCTCGCTCATTAATAACGTACTGGATATCTTTTCCCGGAACTTTCAGATTTCGCCGTAGACAAGAAGCAAGATTTTTGGTATCTGCAGAATCTAAGTAGCGCTGAAAACTCTCAATGAATGTATCCCAATAACGAACCCCTGAAAGCATTTTCTTGTCGATAAGTTTTCTAGTGCTATCAGGCGGATATGAGCGTTTTACAACTGGAAGTTCACTCTCGCGTTTAACCACCATTTCTTCAAAGTTCAGCCGCACGCCTTCCTGGCGTAGTATGTCATTGAATCTTTCTTCTTTTGGTTTGAACATCACAGTTGCGAATCCGCTTGATGGTTGCATCGAAGCCTCTAGGAACAGTGGAATATCATTCGGATATGTCTTTTCAAAGGACACTCGGCTAAAACGATACGGCGAGGCTTCCAGATTGTCTACGTCAACTTTTTTCTCATCCGAATCTTCATCAGACATTTGAAGCCAAATATCAACAATTGAACTGTTTCGGCGTAATGAGAACAAATCCAACGTGTTTTTTTCCGTCTCATCTCCACGACAAGTACTCGTATTAAATAGGTTTTGCCATATTAATTCTTCCCCATTTGACACATAGAGGCTAATCTGTGGCAAAACATCCAAATACGTTGGAACATCTTTTCCGTTCTTCCTGTTATTGAGGACTCGAGTGCCAAAAACATTAGCACCAAGAGATATCAAGTCAGAAGAAAGTACAATACTGATGGATTTAACTTGTGGTATAAAAGTCGTACGGAATTGAAACGATTGGGCCAAGAGCCTAACCCATGCTGGCACTGCGTTTGTGATATCTGGGGCTAGTGCTCCGCAAATAATAATTCCATAACAAGCCTCTGTGTCCCATTGCCCCTGAACCTTAAAGGCTTTTTTAGCCATTCCCATGATGACATCAGTCCACCGTCCCTGATTAACCAATTTGGACGAACGCTGAGTTAACTGCCACACCCAGGGAACTATATAACCTCCGTTATCAGACGGTGGCACATACACTTTTGAGCCATAATCCTCTTGTTTGGGCAACACTGGAGAATAAACAGCCCAATGGTTGCCTGTCGACCACAAAACGGCTTCATCGGGACTAGATTTCTGGCGAATCCGATTCCAAACATCTGGTAAGCGCAACAATCCTTGCCACATAAGTGATTGTTTGCTTGTCCAACCCAAATCCGCACCCAAACTACCAGCCAAATCGAACCCATTAAGTTGAATTACTTCCGAAGCTTTTGGGCGATGTCTTACAGGAATCACATAATCTGGATTACTCAAATCTAATCGTACTCGTGTAAATTCAAAGCCATCTGTTCCGAGGTAACAAACCCCTACCCAGCCTCCTTGTTCATTTGTTGGAAAGTCACTTCGATTTAGTTTAGATAACCAGCCAAGTACAGCAGCAATCGGACGCCAAAGAAGGTGTACTTGACTCCGATAGATTCCAAACGTCCTAAGCAAACGTTCTCTTGCTGATGTCCCTAAAGAGTTTGGAATAGAAATAACACGAAAAATTTGATTAGACTCCGAGGGTGGGCAAACAGAATCAATGTGAGCCTTCAGTATTTCCTCAGCATAGAATGTCCCAAAACGGCCTCTTCTATCTTTATTATTGACAAAGTTTTCCCAAACAAGACTAACAGGCAACCGATGAAAACTATTTGGCTTCATTTGGCTTTCTAACGGCCAATGACAGCCAGTTTCAATCCGACTTTCATCAGCATCTTTTCCCACTCGAATCTGACTCTCGGAAGATCTTTCAGAAGGCAATATGACCGATGCAGGGCGATTAGCAATGTCAGAGACGTTCTGGCCATCAACCGAATCGTTAAAGCCAAATGCATTAATACCCTTACACACGTCCATCAGAGAATCTCTCCTATCAATTCGCGAAGAGCCCAATTAATCTTATCGATATTCATTGACCAATCACTGACATCTATACTTAGTGGCAGTACGAAGGATTTCTGCGGCTTAACATCCAAATCAAGTTCTCTAGCACTTATAAATGCAACGCCAAATGCTCTTACTTTCTTACTGATATTCAACCGATCAATTGCCCTCTCCATATGATTTTGCATCTCTTGTTTATTTGCTTCTCCATCGGCAATGCAATGGCATGACCAACAGAAAAGCACGGAGGGTTTTCTTTTGGAATCCAATGGAGTAAATATGAGCGTTAAATCGGCAAATGAATCTCTCAGCATTAATGCAGGTATCACAGAAGACAACCTAAGATAATCATCAATTTGGTTTCTCTGGACTATCTCTAAAACGGATGCGTGATTCAAATCTTGATTTTTTGGTTTAATAATAAATGGACCAGGAATAGAACTTGTATCAAACCGATGACCTTCCAGCTGTTCCATACCGATTAAGGGTTCTGCCCTACCGATTTCTGAAATTGTCCAATCGCACTTTGATCTAATGCATTCATGGGGCAAACGATTCATAGCCACGCCAATACTGAGGGCTACTGCATCAGACCAGACCTGGGATTGCCATATCCACAAATAATCGTAAGCCTTCTGTTTCCTCAACAATTGGCAGTAATACTTCCAAATCTTCCGGTAACGCGAATCACCCTGCAATGCGTAATTTGGCTCTACAAGCCCATATACAGGAGATATCACTTCAAACACCGGCAACTCAAGCAAACTCTGACATTGCCTTCCAAAAAAACGAACCATCTTGGCACGTATAGACTGGCGCTGCTTCTTAGTACAGGATAAAAGATACACTTCTACCTCGGTCTTGCAACGTTTCAAGAAATCCTTAAGAACGCGATTTTCCAGCGTATCTACATAGTCCTTGCGGGCGACAGCCTTTAGTTTCTGTTGGTTGTACGCAGCCTTTTCCAAAGCCGTAAAGCCAGGTTGTCTGACATACCAGTCAATGCAGGCTGTATCGAATTCCTCGGTTCTGTCAGCCTGCATCATCCGACGCTCTCGAGTCAAAACACGGCGAAGCCCCTTTGCAAACTCTCCAATCGTCTTCCCAAGATCTTTAGAAATTCGAACGACTAGAGACATCTGAGGCTCATTAGGATTTCGCTGACTCTCCTCGATTCTTCGTGAAACACTGTCCCACGTTAACCGAAAGTTACCTGCTGCTTGATTCCCAACTAGACACTCATCAAAAAAAGAAGACCAAGAAAGAATTGTTTTGTAAAGTACAGAATCCCGAACTGTCTTTCCGCTGATTAAGTCGCGTTGACCAAATACAACTGGTCCGGTCATTTTGTATTCAACTTCTTTCGAATAAGTCTCTTCCCTGATGTTCAGTTTGAAAGCTCCTTCGTTAAATGGCATGGACAGTGTGAAATAAAGATTCCCAACACGCGCAGACTGCATAGTTTTATCAGGGAACCTAAGCCGACATCCGACAGGAACTTTCAATATCCCAGCAGAAGACCAGTGTAGGGCGTCCATAGGCATTGCTGTAGCTGCCCCCCCACAGACATCCCATGGATATCGAAAATAGTGAATCATCAGCACTGTCTTTTTCTCTTGATTAACGAACTACACCCGACCAAACAAATAGACCTTGTTCTCGAGCCATGCGTCCTGCCAAATCAAGCGTATCTGCCAACTCCTTGTCCTTGGTTTCGTCAATCACCCGAGATATCTCACTAAAGCATCGGTCATACTCCGAAGAAGACGCATCAAGCCCGCGCATTTTAGGAAGAATCTTCTGTTCAATCTGATCAGCAAAAGCCAACCGGAATCCTGACTGACTTTGATCTGGATACAAGCGAACGTAATCGAACATGGCCTCCTGAACCCGATAACCAAATGGCCTGCCTACCCATCCCATTGCAGTGTTAAGTTGCTGAATCCATTGGGTGACTATACTTTGAGAGGTGGAATCTAGCACGCGACTCTGGCACCACTTGTCCCAAACAGATTTGGAAACAATAGTATTTGGTGAGGACATATTTTTAAGATGCTCTCCCTCAAAAACACTTTTTGGTTTTCCAAATCTCAACACATTAGCCCGATCCAACACCTTGTCAGAAAGTGTTTGAGTGCTTTCGTCTTCGTTCATTGTGCCAATCATCAGCATATTGGACGGGATAGGTAAACTGATAGTCTCTTGAACAGTGTCAAGACGAATTTCAGCGTCGGTTGCTTGTGCTCGACGGAGTTCCAGTTTGGATAGGAAATCGCTGAAATAGTACTCAGTCCTAGCCAGGTTCATTTCATCAAAAAGAACCACCGTCATTACTTCATTAAGTGCCGTCTGTTCTTTTTTTGCTTTTTTATAGGCCCACAAGAGTCTTGACAGGTCCGTTGCCTTGTATTGACGCTCGAGATAGTTGTAGAAACCAAATAAATCCTGCGGCGAATCCCAACGAGGCTGCACGGAAATAATCAATTGCAACATTCCCATATAACGCGAGTAAAGGATTGGCAAAAGAGTCTTCCCCGTTCCAGATACTCCGGCTAAAACCGTAAGCGGATTGATGGATTGACACTTAAGCGCAGTATGAAACGATCGGATTGTGCGCTTATTAAAAATATATCCAGCATCCGTCAGTTCACGATAGAAGTTTTCGAGTGTATTACTTTCACTCTCTTTATTATCTGGTCTATCAATCCGTAGGATATTCTTAATTGCTTCTGGTTCACGCTTTAAATCGCTGAAAAAATCCTCTTGTTGAGTTCCATCATTAAGGGTCCCACGCAAACGAAGTACTTCTGCTGAAATCTTCTGTAGTTCGACCTCTTTATCTGCCTTGGATTCGGCCAAAGAATCCCGCTCCCTCCTAAGGTCATTCAAGGTTTCCTTGGCCTGCACGATGTCCCTTTCCACTTCTTCTTTTTGAGAAATATTCAGGTTAATTCGATTCAAGGACTCATTAGCTTCAGATATCGCCCGCCGGGTTACTTCAAGCTCCGCGGCCGCACTGTGAAGTTCTCGTTCTTTTGCTTCTAGATTTTCCGCCTCTATCTGCTGTTTTCTCTGTTGCAATACTTCTAGGTCATGTTGAATTATTTTGAGTTCGTTCTCGGCCTTGTGCTGTGCCTTCGTGGCAGTTTGTACAGCAAGCTGAGCCTTCTCTCGTTCTTCCTTGAGTTTTTTAATCAGGTCCTCGTAGCCTTCCTTCTCTGACTTAACAGCTATCGTCTGAGCCTTCAACTGCCCTAATGTAGCCACTGACTGGTCCAGCATTCCTTGTTTCACCTGTAGTTGATTATTAAGATCACGAACTAATAGTGATTTACTACTATGATCCTGTTCCAGTTGAGAAATTTCACTCTTCAGTTTGTCTCTAATTTGCTGAACACGGTTCATTTCGTCCTGAGTCACAGCAAGCTCCGCTGTCGCTTTATTAGCCTGTTCCAAGGCATCTTGCCGAGAAATGAGCTGGCGTTCTGCTTCGCTCAATTCCGCATTCAATTTTTGAAGTTGTTCAAGTCGTTCTGTTTTACTAGAAAGCTCCGTTTTAACCTGCTCCACCTGTTGGTCTAAGGATTTGAGTTCTTCCTTCTTGCGTTCAACGGCATCGGAAGCATCAGCCATAGTCTGAAAATTAGATGCAATGTAACGATTGCGCTGATCAGCTTTCCAATGCAGATAGCCTAGGGCCGCAGCAGAAGCGAACAAAAGCACAAGAGCGCCAAGAAGCACCGTGATGTAAAATGACGATTCAATCATTCATGCTCTCCTTCTTATCCTTTTTCTGCTCCTGCAATATAGGTTTTCTGTGCGTCTGTGAATCTTGAGAAACTACTGGAATACCACTATTGATATCTTTAAGTGCATCCTGCAACTGCGAACCTAGTCCCTTAAGGTCATTGATTACGGATCTTATTGCATCCGCATCGGCGTTGTATTTGCCCACAAGCGAAGAGAGTTGAGACATATATCCATTGAAATCGTTCAGGGCTGACTGTGATGTTTCTGCCTGCTTGAGTCGGACAACGGCCTTTTCAATTGCCACCTCGTAGGTTTTAAGTTCCTGGCTCTTCACCTCTAATTGAGCATTCAATAAATCATTTTCTTTTTGAAGGCGAATTTCTTCCTCCGACAAATACTTAATCTGTTTTTTGGCTTCACGAAGGGTAATGCCACTGCTCTCCATAGCATTCTTACTCACGGATAAATCCGCTTGTAACCTAGAATAATCTGCTTGAAGCATCGAATACTTGGTCTGAATATCCCCTAGTTTTTGTTGCAGATTGCTCACCTGAGATTGAAGTGTTGTCTGCTTCCTTTCTGCTATATCATTGTCTTGCTTAAGAGACTGATACTTCAGTTGGGCCGGTCTCAAAGCCTCTCGTTGTTCTCTCATGGAAGCGATTTCCTTGGCTAATACAGTTTTAGTGTGAGTGAGAGATTCAAGATCCTCCGCCAATGTTTTACGAGACAGAGTAAGGCGTTCTTCTTCTGAGCGTCCCATCGCTACTTTTGATTCCATATCTACCAAGATCTTCTTAACCTGAGCAAATTTCGACCCAACTTCAGACAGCTGTGCATTTAAGACAGAGTATTCTTCAATTGATTTCTTTAGCTTCTCACTTGTTTTCTGCTGCTCTTCTGTCAAACGAAGAACCTCTTCTTCTAGGGCTGTTTTTGTTTGTTTGAGAACTTCTATCTTATCTGCAACCGCCAAATCTCTCACATAAACATGAATTGCCCCGAAAACACAGATGCCGATTCCGAGCAATCCACACACAGCGATGATCGTAGGCTGCGCCAGCCAAATCGTTGAATTCTTATTTGTCATAGCCTAATTTCCTGCTTGAGCAAGCAAGTCCTGCCACTGAGTTTTTATATCTTGCACACACTTGTCTAAATTGTGATCAATCTCGTAGGTCCATATGCGAAGAGGCTTCCAACCAAGCCGAATTAGTTGTTCATCTCGCCACGTATCCTCTATTTTTCTATATCCATCTTCTCCTCGATGATAAGTGTCACTATCAACTTCGATATCCAGTTTTGCCGAACCTTTAAAGAGGGCAAAATCCAACCGTCGAGTGGAAACACGGAACTGCGGAATGATGTCCAATCCTTCCTGCTTTAGTCTTTCTCCAAGAATCTGTTCGTACTTTGATTCATAAGGGGCCCACTGTGTCACCTTTGGCTCGTAGTAGGTTCGCCAATCTCGAGTCAACGCCGAAATGTGAGAGATATTGCATTGCTGAGCCCAACTCTTATTTCCCACGATTAACAGAAGAGAACGGGCTCGGCTTGCCGCTACGTTGAAAATATTGGCTTCTTTGGTCACAAAGTTCAGACATCCTTGGGGCATTGACCGTCCCGAACAAAGGCTGAATATAATCACATCCCGTTCATCTCCCTGAAAAGAATGGGCCGTTCTGGAAAGAAACTGCGACCGATCCAAAACCGCCTGAGGAATACCGGAACGCTCGCGGACTAAATCATCAATCCTCTGGGCCTGATATGCAAACGGTGTAACAACACCGATTGTTCCCTGAAATTCAGCATTTACAAGAATGCTCTTAACCTGTGTGGCAACGGTCTCAGCCTCCTCTAGGCACCAACATCCAGTGCCAGTTGCGGGTTCTATGGACGCGTTGACATCAACCCATTCAATTCCGAGTCGGTGCCCTTGTGGGAGTTTTAAACGACTGATATCGGTTGCAACCAACAAGTTATCGCGATAAAAGGTTGCTCCAGAATATGCTGCAATCTCTGGGCAACTTCTGAAGGTTTCATTTAATCCGGTCACAAAAGCACCATTTACTCCAGCTGCAAAATCGTAAAGTGATTGCTCGCAATAACTGTAATGTCGGTATTTATCTTCATTAATCTTTGCCTGAGTTCTCAGGATATAATCCGTGTCTGGTCTCAGCATTGAGATGAACTGAAGTTGCTGCGGGTCCCCAATAATTGCCGCTCTTTTCGCACGAAACAACAGTGGTATTGCCATTGCGATGTTGGCCTGAGTTGCCTCGTCAATAAGCACAAGGTTAAATAACCCAGCCACAAGTGGAATGAGTCGTCCAACAGATAAACTAGTTACTGCCCATGTGGGGTACGCCACGAGCAGATTTTCGATAGATGCTTTAAAAGCTTTAGTACAAAACTGATTCCGATTAACGTCCATTCCTGAAAACACGTCCCGGATTACCACCTTTGCATTGCTTAATTCTGTTCGGTGAATTCCGTTATTTCGTCCACCAAGGGCATCCTCAACTCGCAAAGCAGAGTCTAAACGTACCAATTCAGGGATTTTCTTAGCAATCTGTTCAGATACAGTAGCAAGTTCCTCGCACCATTCAGTTGCTGTCTTGGTCTCCGCTTTCAGCTTTGTAATAATTTCATCGCATTTTTCAGTTGCGCTCTCATATTTAGCACAAATATCTGTTTTCTGCTCTAGTGTATCTATTTCCTCTATTGTTAGCGAGCCAAACCATGAAAGTTTAGGCACAGGGGTGATGGTGCTTAAATTATTGACCCAAAAACGACTATGTAGAGCTTGTCTAATTTTGGATATTGATGGCCAAAAGAGTTTTCCTGATTCCTCGCGAATTTGCTCAAAAAAGGTTTGAATACGAACAAGTTCAACTTTTTTTGGTATCTTCGGAATCTTGACAACCCAATCATGCTGCTCTTCGATTAACGTTTTCTCTGCCAACACCTTTTTTAGTTCATATGCTAGTCCATTAATACGATTCGCATTACTTTCTTTTAATTCACGTTGTTTCTGCAAAGTTTCAAACTCTATTTTTGCAAGATTATACTGTTGCCGCTCTTGCGAAACATCCTTCGTTTCCAACTTCAAGAGTAAATCGATGGCATCAGAAAAACCAAAATCCTGCTCATTAGAATTCTTTGAATTGCAACGCACAATAAACGGACCTTCTCCCAAAGAATTAATTTTGGCAATACGTTCTACTAAAGCGTCAATTGCCTTATGATTGGCGGCAGAAACAAGAACGGACTCTCGACGAATACGTTCATTTATAGCGACCCCAGCTACGACCTGGCTTTTACCTGTACCAGGAGGGCCCTTCATAACGGTTATAGGCGAATTAAGCATAGCCGCGACAGACCCACGCTGATGCACATTGAAATTGAGGACATCAAGAGCCTGTGACATCGTAGGTTCTGGAGTTTTATCGAGTTTTCCTTGCCAAAAAAAATACTTCAGCGCCGTCTGCTCGAGCACTGAATCATCTACACTTTTGATGAACTCTAGTTCCGCAAGTAACCTTTTCGTATAAGTTGCCTGTGTCGATGAGAAAAGTATCGCCCGATTGTAGTACCCGGGACGAATCCCTATCTGGAATCGATTTGTGCATAGTTTCTCCGGAACAACAGATTCAACCACTTTATAATGGAACAATTGGCTGATAATACGAGAGAAATCGCGGACAGACCATCGAGTTATCCAAGTGGAAGCCGTAACACCTCCCTCGTCATCGCGAGACGAGATTTGACCGTCATCAAATAGGCCACACTTTTCTAAAAAAGAACGCTTTTGCTCAGGCTTTTTTAATGCATTACGTAGCCAATCTAAATTAATTTCCGGTAGCTCGTTAGGTTCTTCTAACTCAATCGTATAGCCTTTGATTGCTCCTCCTGCTGGTTGACATTTAATGCGCCAGCAAAAAACTGGCTTAATGTTTACAACTTCCTCCCCTGATTTCTTAGTAACTGTTTGAGCATATACAGGGTATCCTAATGTCAACTTTTTTCCATCTAGCAATAAATCATCAAATACTTCAGAGGATGACTCAGCGAGAAACATGCTCCATTTATGATTCTGGTGAGGATACCAATCTCCTTCTCGTTTCAGGAAAGAAAATGATTTTTCAAACCCGTCGGACCAAAGCGTAAATGCACAATTACTTTCCGATTTAACGCATTCAATGTAATAATCGAGAAGTCGGCGAAATAGACTCCAACCCTGAAAATCCTTAGAGTTCGACTCGGCGAGAGTCCGAACCTGCTGAAGAGACTTATGTCGCACAGGAATGAATCCATTTTCAAGGTGCAACTTGCCTTCCTCAATTAGTTTGAGCGCAACTTGTAAAACAAGAGTCTCTGATGCACCAGACCACCGGGAAACAGCTCTCGCATACTCCAGTGGCATCATGCGGTCAGTAGAAAGTGACTCAAATCTGAGAAGAATATCTTTTAATTCTTCTGGTTTCCAGTTTCGTTTGTATATGCGCGCCACAATGAATGAATATCCAGTTAAAAATCTAAAAAACAAGGAAAAATGCTTGCTTTAACTATAAATTAGCCCAATAGGTATGTAGGTCCCCTGCGAGAGCATCAGTTTTGCTTCCACTTCGGCACAGTCTTGTACAGATTCGGGAACCCTAATCGTGCCGCAATTTCATGTTGTCGCTTTGTCACATCAAGCCAGTGCCCTTTGCCGTCTTTGTCGAAGATGTTTCTCGGTGTCGTGAGCAGGTTTTTCAGTTCGTTAAACGTCATCTCTTCGGCAAAGCCAATGGCTACGCTTGCCTTTACACAAGGCGAGGATTCCCGAACACTGCCTGCCAACTTTTCCTCTTCGATTTTGCGTTTTTTCTCGTGTGTCCGGTTCTTCAAAGGTCGCTCGGACTTTATGGGCTTTTTGTCGATGTAGTAGTCGTTCGGAACAAACTTCATATCCTTGACCGTGCCGATATAGTCCCTTTCCCGCACCGTTTTCCCATCGAGGCGATACGAGTAGCTAAAAAAGACATCCGTCTTGTCGGAGATGGTTTGTAGGCTCGCACCCTCAGGGAGTCCTTCGACTAAATTCTTGTCAATTTTTTTAGTCCGGCTTTTCATTTTTTATATGACTTCGCTAAATCCACTAAAAAACGCACCACCTTGAGGATTCCAAAAAAGACGCTCTATCTTCTCTTCCAACCTATTCCGTTTCCGCCAAAGGCGGATCGATAAATTGCTTTAAATACTCTCGAAGGTTTTTATCAACCACGTAAACAAAACACCCACGAACACCGCGAGTGAGCAAGACCTTATAGCTATTGAGAACAAAAGAACGAAGCTCTTCATCCCCTGCCTCATCTTTAGCTATCCCGTTTTTCATATTTGCGTCAAAAACATTAGCTCTATCAACAACAATCCGTTTGTTTTTCTTGTCGTAGCGAAGGTCCGGACCGATGATGACTCCCACGTAAGCTAAATCAAAACCTTGCGTTGTATGAACGCAGCCGATTTCACGGGCAGCATTTTTGCTTGTAATCCAGCCGGCTTGGGTTGTGTTCCAGTGATACTTTTTTCCTTCGATTTCAATATCACAAATCGAGGAATTTTTCTTAGCCTCCCAAGGCCAAGCAAACCCGGCCACAATACGTGAATAGCCGTTTCCCTTTGGGTCCGAGCTCAAGTTCTGTATTTCTTCATAAAGTGGCGTGAAATGCTCGTACAACCGGAAATCGTAATCACTAAAACTCTTTTTCTTGGCCGTCCCTTGAAAGATTTGATCAAGATAGTCAATAAAACTTGCCCCACCCTGACAACGCATTTGCGTTGTGAGCGCAAGTGGCGGAAAACTTAGAGACATTCGAGATGCAATTTTCCTTTGAAAATCCTCATCTGGAACATCAGCCGGTCGAACAGTTTGCGCTGCATCGTAAAAGAGGATCTGGCATTGACTTTGACTCAAAACCCAGTCGAGCGTCGATGTAGTCTCCGGGTCTAAGTCAAGACGCTCTGAACACTTTTTGTACTCTCCGCGCCAACTGATATTTCTGTACCGAGGAAGGCGATGCGCTTCATCGACAATTAAAAGATCAAATGACTCTGTGGCCTTAGCTACGTCAACTGTACCGATAACAATCCGTCCTACGGCAAGCTTACCCTGTTTGAGTTCCTCTTTGAGTGTGGTCCGAAAGACTTCTCGAAGAGTTTTTCGTAGCGAAGTCATTGCCACAACATAGCCAAGCCGAATGGGACGCTTTCTCTTTTGAACAAAGTCAAGCAGTTCTCTTTGAACCTTCAGACAATAACTCTCGTCAGAATCTAGATTCTCCTCATCATGAGCGGTATTCATGGGAGCGAAGTTGGCTTCAAGTAGCAGGGAGAGAATTTTTGTCGCAACAATGGTCTTTCCCGTACCGGCTGCCCCTGAAATTAACTGAATGCGCCGCTTCCGATTCTTTAAAGCGTCAAGAATGCAGTCAATCGCTTTAAAACACACATCACGCTGCTCGACAGTGAGCGCCGTGTAAGGAGAAAACTTGTATTTATCGCTTGAGGTAATGTCTAGAAAGGACTTCCGGCTTAAGTGGATGCGAGTCCAAAGCGTCTCCATTTCTTCAACATAAGAAAACCTCTGAAAATAATCGTGGCGTGCACTTTGTCCGAGATTTTTGTTTTTTACGGCAAATTGTGGGTCACACTTAAAGAGCCGAATAAGTGTCTGCTCCACATCCAAAATCGCAGACTTGTTATATCGATTGTTAATAACAACTTTGATGCCGGAATAGAGATTACATTTTTCTTCGTCCGCTAGATGCTGCTTGACGCGCCCGATGAAGTTACTCGTCTCTCCGATATAAAGCGGGCAAGGTTTTTTATCAAGACTTCCATGAATCAAGTAGACAACAGGCCAATCCGAACATTTTTCCTCAGTCCTTGCAATATCGGGCGTATGGGAATTAAAAGCAAATTCTTCAATCCTAATCGCTTCGCCGGTCATTGTGTCTCACTTAAGTTCCGTGTATTTTTTCGCTGTCCCAAAAGACTTATCAACCGGGTATTTACGAGCATTGGCCTCAATCTTTTTTTTAATGATTGTTGCAACGTCAAAGCCGTACTTATCGGCTAGCAGGAAAGCATAGTTAAACACATCGGCAAGTTCCTCCTCGACTTTCTCTCTCTTGGCCTCGGAGGGCGTTTTCCACAAGAAGGCTTCCAAAAGCTCGTTGGCTTCGATGCTTAATGCAATCGCCAAGTCCTTGGGATTGTGAAACTTATCCCAATCGCGCTCTTCCGTGAACTCGCGAATCTGCCGTTTTGTCTGCTCAAACTGATCCATATCACGTCACACACAAACACTGTTATCCGGGAAAAGTCTTTCAAAATTCAATACTAACAGAAACCCATTGTCGGCAACAGGTTAATCGCATTAACTCTCCAAGTTTAGACTCCATATGTAGCTGAAACACTCAGATTCGATATGTTAAGAGTATCGGAATTGAGTTGCCCTATAATGACATCCTCGGCAGACTACAATGAGTTAATCGACATCGAAAAGCATGACATAAACCCATGATTCGACACTGTGATATTCAAGCCTGGCGCGTTTTTGTAACGGTCATTCGAACGGGGTCTATTTCAAAAGCCTCGGAAGTGTGCGAAATGGCACCGTCCAACATTTCGCGCCTGCTTTCGCAACTTGAAAAAAGCCTCGGAAATGTCGTTCTTTTTGACAGACAGTATTCCCCTATTGTTTTAACCAGCACGGGACAACTTGCTTATGAACAAGCAAAACACCTGCTGTCGACTCACGATGATTTCATAGAAGAAGTTTCGGAGGCTAAGAACCCTTATTCCGGAATTGTCCGAATCGGAATGCCTCAGTCATTTTTCGATCGTACGCTGTTGGATGCAAGCATCAATTTAAGAGTTCGATACCCCGACATTCGAATTGAGGTCTTTCAGTCCGGATTTCTTCCACCGATTCAATTCTTCGAAAACGGTCATCCGCTCGACGTTGTTATCGGTTACGGCCCCGATGTCATCCAAACGGATGTTGTGCAAACTCTTATCGGGGTTTGTCGCAGTTTTCCTTTGGTCTCTCCGGTCTATGTGCGGCATTTCGGGATGCCGAAAACAAAACATGACCTGAAACACCACCGGTTACTTTTGTTTGACAACTGTCGCGTACCATCGAATGCTCAATTTGCCGACGGGATGCGAACATCATCGGAAAATTTCATGATTGTTTGTATTTGCCGAACAACACGAGTCTGATGGTTGCCGCAGTTCTCGGCAACGGCATTCATTACGGCGCTCAATTGCTTTACTCATATCAGGACATTGCCAAAGGAAATCTGATTGCAGTCCGGCATTTGTGGTCGTTTCCCGATTGGCAGTATTACCTGTTTATCAATCCGCAATCGAAGAAACGAAAGCGCGTCATGATGGTTGTCGATCTGATACTCGAAGAGCTCCGAGCAAAACTCGCCGTTGCCAACCAAGTCTTGGAGGCTGAAAGCCAATGATGCGACACAACGATATCCAAGCCTGGGAGGCATTTGTCACCACGGTGCGGACAGCCGGTCTTAGCCAAGCAGCGCGTTCTCTCGGGACCACGCTTTCCAATCATGTGCGACTTTTGAAGGAATTGGAACTCTCTTTGGACGGTGGCCCCCTATTTGCCAGGCGACAAAACCCAGTCGAATTGACCCCGTTCGGCCGGCGTGTTTTCGAGGTAGGGACAAAACTTGTAGATACGCACAGCACCCTACTCGGCCTTATCAGAAAAGATTGCGACGTTGTTTCGGGAATCGTCAGGTTGGGAATGCCCGACCCGCTTTTCAATCTACTCCTGGATGCCTGTGTTAAATTCAAGGAACTGCATCGAACGATTCAACTGGAAATCTTTAACTACTCGGAGTTACCTCCGATCAATTTCATGAAGCCCGGAAGAATGCTCGACGCAGTCCTAGGTTACGGCTTCAAAGACTCCTGCGACTGCCCTGATGAAATGTGTATCGGGGAGTGCTTCTTTTACCCGCTGATGTCTCCGGGGTACTTAGAAAAACACGGAATGCCCAGAACGACAAAAGATCTTAGAAAACACACTTTGCTTACTTTGGATCAACGACTTGTCCAGAACTCCGCATCGTTTATGGATATCGGAGAACAAGAAATTTTCCGGTTATTCTCCCAATCCTTGTCCTTTCCGACGGCTTCCGCTTTAATTTCCGCCGCTTTACACGGTCGGGGAATTTTGTACGGCGGTCAGTCTCTTTATTACAGCAAGTACATTCAGTCCGGGCAATTGATTGTCATGCGTCACTTGTGGCGTTTCCCCAAGCGATATCTCTACCTGTATATCAATCCGCGTTCGGTCCGACTTAAACGCGTGCAAGTGGTAACCGACTACATTCGAACCGTGATGCAAAGAAAAATGAAAGAGGCCGCTTCCTGCTTTAATTCCCCGTAAACCTTCCCGAATAAAAACAGCGGAACTGCCTTCGCAATCCCGCCGTTCGACTGATGTTCGAAAGGTGCATCAGAACACAAAACTTTGGATAACCAGACCTGTTGCAACGGCACATACCGTCATCACGAGTCCCGGTAGCATGAATGAGTGATTCAAAACGTACTTTCCGATTTTGCAAGTTCCTGTTTGATCAAAGCCGATCGTAGCAATCAGTGTTCCGCTTGTGGGAAAGAAGAAAGTCGAGTTAACGCTGGGCAACATGCCGGTCAAGACTCCGGGAGGCAAACCGAGAGCGAGACCGAGGGGCATGATCGCTCTGATTGTCGCAGCCTGACTGGCCAGCATGGATGCCATAAAGAACAAGAAGACGGCAAACAACCACGCATGCGCTTGAATAAAGTCTTTGGATGTCGCTAACCAGGCTGCCTTATGTGCGGCGATGAAACTATCTCCTAACCAGGCCACGCCGAACACGGCAATCATGGCCGTGACACCGGCTTTCATGATCGGCGAATTAATCGCTTCGTTGAGTTTAGCCTTCGTCACAAGCAAAATGACACCGGCAATCCCCAGCATGAAAATTTGCAGAAACATTGCCATGGAAATAGGCTTTGTTGCTCCAAACGGAGTGCGAAGAGCCGGGAAAAATCCGGACAGCACGACAATGCACACGCCGATAATAAAAATCCACGCAGAAATCGCTGCCGACTTCGGAAGCGCCGCCCTCTCAACCGTTTTAGGGACATTGACAAGGCCGGCCTTCAAACGTTCCAAATATTCGGGATCGTCCTTGAGTTCTTTGCCCTTTTTGTACATAACGCATGAGGCACAAAAGATTCCGACTAGCGCAGCCGGCACCGTAACAGCAAGGACCTTTCCGAGATTGACATCGTACCCCTGTGCAGCGTACAGGCCGAGAATAGCAGCAGTCGCAGCAGAAACGGGGGAAGCCGTAATGGCATGCATGCTGGCAACGTTAGCCACGGTCATCGCTCGCTCCGGCCGAATTCCGTTGTTATAAGCCACTTCAAAAATAACCGGCATCAACGGATAGGAGATATGTCCTGTCCCTGCCAACATGGCAAAGAACCACATTGTTAGCGGAGCAACGAATGTAACGCGTTTCGGATTCGCACGGATAATGCGCTCGGCGACTCGGACCATCCAGTCAACACCGCCGGCCGAATACATCACGGACGAGGCAGTGACAACGGCTAACAAAATCAGCATGACATCAATCGGAGCCGAAGTGGGTTTTATTCCGAAACCGACGACGAGAATCAATAAACCTAGGCCGCCGAAGATTCCTAGTCCCATTCCTTTATATCGTGCTCCGATTGCCACTGCGCCGAACACGACAGCAAGTTGCAAAATAGTTTCCATCATAGAGATTACCTATTTGGTTAAAAGTGTTTCGGAGGCGGGCGGCAGTCCGCCTCCGAATCGAGCACTAACTGTTGATTTCTTGAGAAACAAGTTCTTCCAAACGCGCTTTTGCTTTAGCAACGTTTTCGCGTCTTTCTTCCGTCAGTTGCTTGTCCTTATCCAACAGTGCCTGCAGATGATTTAACTGTCTCTGGACTTCTTCAGGAGCCGGACCGCCGAGATACTTCTTGGAATAGCAGTTCATCTTCGGATCAAGGGCCTCTTGCAGATCCCTCTCCTCCATGATCGTGTTCTTTCCGAAGAGCTCTTGGAAGTAAATGTTCACGACCTTTGTGTCAATCTGGTTAGCGAGCAACTTGTGTTCGAGCATGTGGTTGACAACTTTAGCGACGATCCGATGAGCAGCGCGGAAAGAAATCTTATCGTGACGAACGAGAGCATTGGCCAATTCTGTAACAGTGCAGTAATTACCCTCGGCGGTTTTGAGCATTCTTTCTTTGTTGACTTTCAAGGTCCTCAACGTGACATTGAGCATATCAACGGATGCTTTCGTCGTTTGTACGGAATCCCAAAGATTTGCAAGGATTTCCGTAAATTCCATGCAGAAGGTGTAGGGCATCGTCCGAGACGTCCCCATTCCGGAGGCAAACAAACCTTGTGCCGTAGCTGTCTTTCCTTTGATGTATTCGAGCGTCCACGGATTCTTCTTCTGGGGCATGATTGAACTGATACAGGCACACGAATCGTGGATTTCTAAATAACCGTAATCCGGCGTGGCCCAGACATACAAGTCATTGCAAATACGGCACAATGTATTGTTAAGAATGGCCATTGCTGCGAGGAATTCAAGGGCAAAGTCTGTTGATGCGACGCAATCAAGGGAGTTCTGAATCGGCCGATCGAAGCCGAGCAATTCCGTGGTCATTTCCCGATCGATGGGGAACGTTGTCGACCCCATTGAAGTTCCGCCGAGAGAATTCTCATTGATTGTGACATAGCATCCCTTCAGACGATGGAAGTCACGTTCCAAGCACGCCGAGATGGCCGAGCAGTAATGGGCAAAAGTAATGGGCTCAGACGGTTGCAGATGCGTATATCCCGACATCACGGCATCTTTATTCTGATTAGCAAAATCAATAATGGTCTGGCGAAGTTTGTTGACACGGTCACAAATCTCGAAGAAGGCATTTCGAGTCGCAAGGCGCCAGCTCGTGTAGTTCAAATCATTGCGGGAACGTGCGGTATGTTGCTGACCGCCGATTTCAATTCCCGTTTTCTTGATTAAGTAGGTCTCAAGGTTAAAGTAAATTTCCTCTTTGTTCGGATCAATTTCAAACGTCGGCCTATCGCCCATTTTTGCCATTTCATCATTAACGGCAAGGATGGCCTTTTCTGCTGCTTTGCTGATGATGTTTTGTTTTGCGAGCATTAGGACGTGCGCTTTGTTGCAATCCAAGAACGCCTGGTAATAGCGTTCCAGAGCGACATGCAATGCCGGCCTAAGTGCGTATTTCACAACCTCCGGAGCGGGATCAATCTTCAGTCGACCGCGTTGGAATTTGTCTTCTGCCATGGTTGTTGACTCCTATGAAATTAGTGAGGAAGAGACAGGGCTGGACCCTGTGACATTTATAAAAGGGCAAACAGAGAATAAAAATAAAAAAAACGATACGCCGTTGCGATCAAATCCGAGTACTGCAATTCCAAAGTTAAGAATCGTTTCGCATTTGCGCTAAGGAGAGGTTTTCTTTGACAAGAATCTTCGAAATCCGCACGGTAAATTCATCAAAACGAATGCATACTGTTAGCGGGCGCACAGAAATAAGACTATTTGGCGGGAGAGCTGACTTGAATTTCAAATAGCCGAAAACAATTGAATGAAATCTAGTGTCTTACTCCCTTTTGGTACCGGAGCTGATTTGAATCCTGCCTTGCGAAAACTATGTCGGCAATGCCATTGGGAAGCATCGTGTCGGCATCAAGCCAGACGTGCGCCGATTCGTGCAGGAACGTTGATTTGTCGCGCGTCTGCATGAGCGTCATGACGCCCGACATTGAGTTTGTGTCGGACGTGTTCTGAGGCATGTACGTACCGCGAGGACCGGAGTAGAGTTTATTTCCTATCTCCTCACGCAACTTGACAAGGTCAGCCTTGTGCATTACAGTGCGCCTATGACCGTTGGAGAGGTCCCAAAGGGAATTGGACCCGGCGAACGACCTCCAGCGGTTTAATTTTTCTTCATCCACGTAGAGTAGATTTCCCTTTCTTGACTGCTCGGCAAACCAATCATCCTTTGGAGCTCCTGTTACGGAATCCGCCTTGGCATAAGCCGAACGAGCGGTATTGACTTCGCTCTCAAAAACTCCCCGAGCATTGATTTCAACAGGAACAACAACAGTTGCGCCTTGCGCTGACTTAATCTCAAGCATGGCAACAAAACTGCTATCACGCGTCGCCGATTTGAACAAAGCAATCGGATTCGCCAAAGCCTCCGGAAGTTGCTTGAGAACATCGGGCGTCATTTCCGGTGCGTTCCATCAAAGGTGCGGCTACTCGCTTTCAGACTAACGGTTGTCGGCCTTGCGCCAACAAGTAGGAAAACCTACAGCCC
>OLXB01000301.1_pt1 | contig 30261 bp, 22 predicted proteins | sample 1673681 | NCBI WGS metagenome assembly OLXB01 (sample SAMEA103958121, study PRJEB25191) | human gut metagenome
TTTTTGAATAGTAAAAAAGGGCTGTAACCTAATTTATAGGTTATTTAACAGCCCCTTTGAACGTTATATAGTTAGTTAGAATATAACATTTGAATATACCATGGAATATTATTTTTCTTAAAGTATACTGGCTTATTATATTCGGTAAAACTAGAGTAAAAACCAGTCATAGGATTTAATTCAATGCCAATCACATCATCGGGTGTTTCGTACCATGTGTTTGGCTTTTTTCGCGTATAACTTTCAATTACATCAGCCCAAATATATTTGCCAAATCTTAAATCTTTGGACATTGTAATTTCACGGTTATCATCATAACCTGTCCAAATGCTTAGGACAATATTTGGATTATATCCTACCATCCAATTGTCAGTATCAGTTGAACCACTTTTACCAGCATATTTATGAGACAATAAGCTTGAAATAACAACTCCTGTTGGTCTAATGTTGTAAGTTAGATTACGGTCAAAAATAGAAGTCATCGTTTCATTTAAAAGATATACATCACTTTGATTTGCGAGCACAGTTTTTTTGGATGGTGTCTCATATAACACTTCATCATCAAATGATGTAATTTTTGTAATAATTGTAGGGGAAACTTTTACACCAAGGTTGGCAAGGATAGCATAGCCTTCGGTTAGTTCTTTCACACTTACTTCTTTAGTTCCAAGAGCAAGTGATGGTAAGTCTTTAGGAATGTTGCCTGAAAATCCAAATCTTGTTAAAGTATTAGCTAAAACATCTGGTCCTAAAAATAAATGAGTCTTTACAGCATATATATTATCGCTAGTCGCAATAGCGTATAGCATTGAAACATCAGTATCAGCGTATATATTAGCATAATTAGTAGGAGCGTAGGCTTTACCATTATAATAGAAAGTGGTTGGTTCACTCTTAAATGTTGTAGCAGGAGTAAATCCATTTTCTATTGCGCTTAAATAAAGAAAAGGCTTGATACTAGATCCAGGCTGGCGAACACTACTAGTGGCCCGATTATATGAACTTTTTTCATAGTTTTTACCACCCACAACGGAAAGAACATGACCATTTGTTGGATCCATTGCATACATTGCGACTTCGATATCCGTATCGGGAATGCGATAGTTTATGCTTCTCACCATTTCTTGATAAAGTTCACTATCAAGCGTTGTGTAGATCTTTAATCCTTTATAAGCAACTTTTAGCATATCGGGGAAATTGCTTAATTCTTTAATGACTAAGTCTTGAAAATATGGGGCATTTAAAGCTTCATTATTTAAATTTATACCAACGACTTTAGGACTTTCTTTTATCGCATTATCATACTCATCACTTGTAATTACTTTATCATTAAGCATTTCTTTTAAAATTAAATTAGTTCTACTATTATTATTTTCAGGATTTTTAATTGGTGAATAAATAGTAGGACCTTTTGGAATTGAAGCAATCATACAAGCTTCTTTTAATGTGATTTCATTTGCATGCTTGCCGAAATAATAAAGACTTGCATCTTCGACTCCATAAATACCATGATCAAAATAAATGGCATTGAGATAGCCTTCTAATATTTCATCTTTACTATAAATGCTTTCAAATTTCACCGCAATCATTGCTTCATTAATTTTTCTTTTCCAGGTTTGTTCACTATTCAAAAATAATGTTTTAACATATTGTTGAGTGATGGTAGAACCCCCTTCAGTTATTCCATTATTCTTAAGATTGGAAATTAAAGCTCCACCTATTCTAATAATATCAACACCATGATGATCATAAAATCTCTTATCTTCAATAGAGATAAAGGCTTTAATCAAATATGGTGATACTTTATCTAGTTTTATATATGATTGTTTTTTATTATTGCTGTAGCTTAAATATTTATTGTTGTTACTATCATATAATTCGATATTAGTTATTTGAGGCATAGTGTAATTTAAGTTATAAGTAATAATACAAAAAGCAATAACAATACCGATAAAAGAGATTGTACTAACCATTAAAATTATTTTAAGTGTCCTAAAAATTATTCTTTTCTTTTTATTAGTTTCCATATCATCAACCTTCTATATATATGATTTACTAATAAAAAGAAAATATTCCCAACTATCAAGTGGAAATATTTGTCTAATTATTTTCAAAAATATTACTTAATGCTTCATCAATATTTTCACCAAATGGGTAATAAACATTCTCATAAGTAGTTTGATAAAAGCAATTAGTAATCGGGATTTTATTTTCATGCATAATACTAGTTTCATTAAAATTAATAATTTGAACGGGGTTTGTAAAAATTAAATAATCAAATGTATAACTAATGTTATTTACAAGAAGATGATTTTCATCAACAAGCGTAACCGGTTCATTAATAACTAATATATTACTATTATCAGTAGTATATGTAGTAGAAAGAATAATTATTTGTACATATTTTTCCATATTTTATCACCATAATTATTATATCATTTAAGCAAAAATAAAACTACATAAACACATAATAAAATTAATTTTAGTCTTAACATTGCAAAAAATATATATCTATGCTATAATAAGAAAGATTATAGAAAAAATAAGTGAGGGTGATAATAGTGAAAATTAGATGCAAAAATTGCTTTAAAGTTTTACAACCTAATGAAGAATATTGTACTCACTGTGGTGAACACAGCGAAGAAATGGCAAAAGTAATGAAAGAAAAAAACAAGGATTTAGACAGTATGGCAAAATTTAAACTTGCATTAATTTTGTTTCTATCAATTGCTTTTTTGGGTACTGGTGTTTTTACAGTAACTTTTACCTTGATTTTCACAAAAACAACGAGTTATCATTGGGAATGGATTAAAACAATATCTAGTGCTAATAGCATTTTGATTACTAGTGCATCATTATTTTTAGTTTTAATTATTCTTTACAATAAAGAACTTAAAAAAATGTTTTTTAATGGCAATCTTCAACAACTTCTAGGATCAATCATTGTCGGCGTTTTAGTTGGGGCTATCATAATTGTTATGTCAAAACTTACACCATATACTAAATTAATTCCATCATATATGACTAATTATTTAAGTGGTAGCGAACGCTATCTTCCAAATGGTGGTGGTATTAATATTTGGGGATTATATTTTTCAATGATTTTAGTTTCAATATGTGAAGAAATAATACTAAGAAAACGTGTTATTGATATGCTTGATGATGAAACATTGTTAGGTGATAAAGCAATAATCGTGGCAGCAACCCTTATTAGCACATTTTTAGATTTTATTTGGATAATGTCACTTGAAACTGTAATAATGATGACATTACTTAACGTTACTTTAAGTGCGATCTATATGTATACTAATCGTAGTATTGGAGTTAACGTTATACTTAGAATTATATTAATAACAATTATATTTATTATTTAGGAGGCACTTATATATGAGTTTAACAGCCGGAATTGTCGGTTTACCAAATGTTGGAAAGTCAACTCTTTTCAATGCAATCACAAAAGCAGGAGCTTACGCTGCGAATTTTCCTTTCGCAACAATTGAACCAAATGTTGGAGTAGTAGAAGTACATGATGAAAGATTAGATAAAATTGTCGAAATCGTTAAACCTAGAAGTATTGTTCCAACTTCATTTTCATTTACAGATATTGCAGGCCTTGTAAAGGGAGCGAGTCATGGTGAAGGATTAGGCAATCAATTTTTATCACATATTCGTGATGTTGACGCAATATGTCAAGTAGTACGTTGTTTTGATAGCAGTACAATCATCCATGTATCTGGTAAAGTAGATCCAATCGATGATATTGAGACCGTTAATTTGGAATTAATTTTAGCTGATCTTGAAGTAGTAGAAAAAAGAATTCCTAAAATCGAAAAAAAGGCAATGATGAAAGTTGATAAAGAATCCGTTAAAGAATATGATATTTTAAAAAGATTACAAGAAGGTTTTTTAAATAATGTACCCGCAAGGCTTATTCCCTTAACAGATGAAGAAAAATTATTCATTAAAAATTATCAATTTTTAACTATGAAACCAATGCTATATGTTGCGAATGTATCAGAAGATGACATTGTTACAGGCAATGCTTATGTTGAAAAAGTTAGAGAATACGCATCGCATACTAACTCTAAAGTTGTGGTTGTAAGTGCCAAAATAGAAGAAGAACTAAGTACTTTGTCAAAAGAAGATAAAGAAATGTTTTTAGAAGATTTAGGCCTTAAAAAAAGCGGACTAGAAAACTTAATTTTAGAAGCTTATAGTCTTTTAGGTTTGTGCACATTCTTTACAGCTGGTGAAAAAGAATGTCGTGCTTGGACTTTTAAAAGAGGAATGAAAGCACCTGAATGTGCTGGTGTTATTCATAGTGATTTTGAGAAAGGCTTTATTAAAGCTGAAACTTACTCATATGATGATTTGATAACATATGGAACACCACAAAAAGTAAAAGAAGCTGGTAAAGTACGATTAGAAGGCAAAGATTATGTCGTACAAGATGGCGATATAATGTTGTTTAGATTTAATATTTAGAAAGGAAGAATTTAACATGGCACCTAAAAACCAATATTTAACAAAATTAAAAAACTATGACATTAATTTATATGAATACTTTATGCGTGGTATGGAAATCGTAACAAGACTTAGTGAAAAAATGTATGAAGCCTATATCGTTGGTGGTGCTGTTAGAGACTATCTATTAAATGAACCATTTAAAGATATTGATATTGCTACAACCGCAACTCCCAAAGAAATTTTAGAAATATTTCCTGATGCGGATGGAAGATTCTCAGAACTTGGTTGTGTTGAATTAAAAGAAAATGGAAGAACTTATCAAATAACAACTTTTAGAGAAGAAAATCTTGTAATTACAAGAAAGACTAAAGACATTCACTATTCCAAAAAGCTAACAGATGATGTTTTAAGAAGAGATTATACAATTAATGCTTTAGCTCTAACAACAAATTATAATGTAGTTGATATCATTAAAGGCCAAAAAGATTTAAGAAAAAGAATAATTAGAGTAATTGGCAAAGGTAAAAAAAGATTTAGAGAAGATCCTCTACGAGTATATCGTGGTTTTGAACTAGTATCTAGATACAATTTTAAAATAGAATTTAAGACTGCAAATGCAATGAAAGCATCACGTAAATATCTAGCTGATGTCTCTGAAAATAAAAAAACAGAAGCTTTAGTTAAAATACTAAATGGTAAATATGCTCGTAATGCTATTCTTGAAATGGCTGATTTAGATTTATTCCGTTATGATGCTGTTTATAAAAAATGGTTATTGCTTATTGGTTATAAGTATAAGAAAACAACTATTACCGAAAAATTTGCGGCACTATATTATATGTATGGCAGTATTCCTCAAAACACTTGTTTTGATCGAAACACAATTAATGGATACGAACAAATTATACAAATTGCTCAAATGCTAGAAGAACATCCAATTGATGCAGTAATGGTTTATAAATATGGTGCTCCGCTTTTAATGTCAGCTAATCAAGTATTAGTTACGGTTAAAAGAAAATACAAAAACCAAGCAAAACTAATTAAAAAACTTGATGATGGCTTAGTAATTAGAAATCGTAAAGAATTAAAGTTTACACCAGAAGAATTAATTCAAATGATGGATGGTAAAACTGGAACAAAAGTAACAGAGATTATGGATATTTTAGTTAATAAAGTAATCAATAGAGAAATTGCTAATAGTAATGCCTTAATCAGACAAGAAGTATTAAGACTACTTGCGATGGATAATAGTATTAACAACCCTCAAAAAGAAGAGGCAGAAGAACCAAAAATAGTAGATAATACTGTAGAGACAGAATCAACAGCTGAACTAGAAAAATTAAAAAATATGTATATGGATGAATTTAAACAATTATATAATATATATATGCGTGGGGTTGAAGGTTACGATACAATGGATCATAATGAACAAATAGATATATCTAATAGAGTTAAAGAAAAAGTAAAACAATCACTTGTCACAAACAATGCCAAGTATAATGTTTTAGTAGAAAGGGGAATTATATGATAAGAAAATTTAATACGATGAAAATTGGGGAAGATGTAAATTTTTACGCTTTAGTAGAATCTTTACAACAACGTTATACTCCTAACAAAAGTGCATATTATAGTGTTGGCTTATCAGATGGTGATACGATAATAGATGCGAGAGTTTGGGATACTAACCTAGTAGAAAAAGTTAATTTAACAAGAGGGGAAGTCTACTATTTTGAAGCTCACATTAACGAATATGCTGGAAAAGCTCAATTCGTGGTTAGAGAAATCAGAAAACCTGAAGATGATGAATATGATAAAAAAGAATTTTATCGTTCAGCTCCTGTAACCGAAGAAGCATTAAGAACAGAAATTAAACGATATATTGGAAAAATCGAAAATGGAATTCTTAAAGAAATGGTAATAAAACTTATAAGTAAAGTAGCCCAAGCTTATTTTACATATCCTGCGGCGATGTCAATGCATCACAACTATGCATCAGGTCTTGCTTACCATACATACACAATGTTAAGACTTGCGGACGCATATTTAGAGTTATACCCTGGTATGAGTAAAGATTTGTTATATGCTGGTACGATTGTTCATGATATCGGTAAAACTAAAGAATTAAGCGGAATCCATGGAACAGTATACACTGAAGATGGAAATCTTTTAGGTCATATTGTAATAGGCCTACAAATGATAGCTTCAACTGCCACTGAACTTGGGGTATTAGAAACTGAAGAAGTAAAACTACTATCACATCTAATTGCGTCTCATCATGGTGAATTAGAATATGGTAGTCCCAAAGAACCAGGAACATTAGAAGCCTTTGCTTTACATTTTATGGATTTAGCAGATGCTAAAATGACTGCCATCTCTACTGAAATTGTAAAAACAGAAAAAGGCAAATCAAGTGGTCCAATTGGCAGTATTAATCGAAAAACAATTTATCGACCAAATATCTAAAACAAGTAACAAACGACGGAGAGAATAAAAATATGAAAAAAATAATAAGCTTAATACTAATTATAATCACAATATTTACTCTTACAAGTTGTGTTGATTTACGTTTATCAGGTGATTTCAGATATGATCTTTTAACTGATGATACAGCAGTAATTATGATACTTTCAGAAGAAGGAAAAGCAAAAAGAGAATTAACAATCCCAACTTATATAGATTGGTATAGAGTAACCGAAATAGGAAAAAAAGATGATACAAACTCTACTAATACACAAACTCAAAATACTTTTATAAGTGATGTCTTAGAACGTGTATATTTAGAATCAATAGTTTACTTTAATAACAAATATCAATTCACTCTTTGTCCAAATTTAAAAAAAATAATATATGTTGGAAAAGATCCATTGCCTGAAATTGATAAGCAATCAAATGGTTTTGAAACTTTTAGTGGTAGTGGTGAACGTAACATTTTAATACTTTGTAATCTTTTAAATGATGGTGAAGAAATCAAAAATAATAGTTTATATAAAGAAGCCAATGTAGTCTATAAACTAAATTATGAAACAACTGGTAGAGACTTTTATGATTTAGATTCAACATTAGGTAGTTTAATAAAACCACAAGATCCAACAAGAAAAGGATATACATTTAAAGGATGGTACACAGAACCAGAATGCATAAATGAATGGGATTTTGAAAATGATGAAGTAACAAAATATTCAGAATATATAGAAATAAATGAAGAAGATGGTAAAACAAAAAAATATTCAGTTATAGTAAAAACATATCTATATGCTAAATGGGAAGAAATAAAGGCTCTGTAAATAATTTTAGTGATATCGATAGAACTATTTACATCATTGAAATTAAAAGAAGTTCAAATGAACTTCTTTTTTTCTAGAATGCCCAGCAAGCGCCGATGATAACTAATAAAATAAATAATACTAGGATAAAAGCATAGCCATATTCTTGACGACCAGTATTCATAATCCTTCCTCCTTTCAACTATTTATAATAACTTAAGGATAGGTCTAATACATAATACGAACGATAAAAATAATTGATTATTACAAACGCCCAAAAAGTATGATTTCACATTAATTTCACATTAGAAAAAAATATAAGTAAAAAAACACTAAAATGGTAGTTTTTCGCTAACTTTTTAGTTGTAATTTTTTTGAAAAAATGATATCATAATATTGTTATAATGGCTAATAGTGTAAAAAGCCAAATAAAGAAAAAAGGAGAGAAATAACATGAATGAAAAACCAATGACTGGTAAAGACGTGATTAAACGTACCATTCCTGTCGCAATCGCATTATTGCTTATTGCTGTTATCGCAATCATTGTTATGTCTGTTAAAAATTGTGGCAACAAAACTCCACAACTTAAAAACTCAGATGAAACATACATTGAAATGGGTGATTTAAAGGTTTCAAAAGAACGTTTATATACTTATATGAAACAACAATATGGTATGTCTGAATTACTTAGATTAGTTGATAATCAATTATATGCTAAGGATATGGAAGCAGTTAAACAAGAAGACTTAGATAAATATATTATTGAAAATGTATTTACATCTAAATCATTAAATGCTGATGAAGACAAACAAGCAATTAAAGATGCTAACAAAGAAGATTTTGAAAAGATTATTGATTCATTATTAATGAACAATTTACTCAAAAAAGAAGATGTCAATGATGACCCTTATGCAACTGATTCTAAAGTTTGGGAAGTATTACGTAAGTACTACAAATTACAATATGCTCGCCGCGAATGGGCTAAAACAGCATATGTTGACAAACTAAAGAAAGATGCTAAAGATGATGGTGACAAACACATTTATTCTGATATCTTTAAAGATGAAGATATGGAAACATATTTCAAAGATAATTATTCAGGAACTGTATATGGATTCTTTATTCCGTTTACAAGTGAAGCAGCCGCATTAAAAGCTATGAATAGAGCTGGAATTAACACTAATTCATCAGTTCTTTCTGAAAAGGGTTGGGTTAAATCTTCATATGATTACAATAGTGCTAAATTAACTGATGATGATTATTTAACACCTGCTGAAGTTTATAAAGCATTTATTAATATGTATAATGAAGTTTATAAAGGTCAAGGTAGAGAAATTGATCCTACGGTATATGCTGAAAAGATTAGTTATACTAAGACTCTTTCTAAAGTTATTAGTGCAATCACTCTTGCTTCTGATATTAATAAAAAAGACGTTAAAGGTGACTTTATACTTCCATTAGAAGTTGAAGTTGCAGGTTATGAAAAAGCTACAATTGAATGGAGTTTTGCTGAAGAAACAACATGTTTAACAATCGGTGAAGATGGTAAAGTTACTTATACATCTCCTGAAAGTGATACCACAGTAACATTAAATGCTAAAATCACATTTACTGAAAACAACACTAAGACTGTTTCATATGAATTAAAAGTTAAAAAGACCGAAGAAAAAGAAAGCGAAGTAGTATGGACTGTAGCCCCTGTTGAACCATTTATGGAATTTGATGTAGATGTACTAAAAGAACAAGATGTTGACTATGTATGGACAACAGCTAAATTAAAAGAAATTAATAGTACTCTTTCTACATATATGAAACAAGATTCTACATACTTAAAGATTGAAGATAGTGCTGATGATTTCTATAAATCATATACTATTAAACCAATCTCATGTGGTAATTACTATTTCTTAATGATCAAGTTTAAACAAACTGTTGGTGATAACCTATCAGATGTTAAAGCTGAAATAGAAGAAAAGAAAGTTGAAGAATTATTCTCATCTAACGATAACAACATTAACAGAATGATTTATCAAAGACGTCATGATGCTGGTTTAAAAATTTATGATTGTTATATTGAAGCAGTTTATGATTATCAATATACTTATTTCTTCGAAACTACATTAAAACTTACTGACTATGATAAATATGAAGATTCTAAGAAAAAAGAAGAAAGTGTAGTAGCTAGATTTACAGTTGATGGCAAAGAACAAACTATTACAGCTGATACATTATATGAAGAATTATCAGATAAATATGGTGTTTCAATTTCTGTTGATTTAATTAGTCAATATCGTTTAATTTCTAATGAAAAATTCAATACTATTTATAATCCTTATACTGGTGAAGTTATGGACAAAGATAGTTATCGTGAATTATTAAAGACTGAAATTGGAAACTTCCGTAAGAATTTTGAAATTGGTTACTTTACATATTCATACTTATCATACTATGGATTCATCCCTAATTTCCCTGCATCATATGGATGGTCTAACTTTAAGAAGGATTATTTTGGTGCATTTTCCGATGAAGAATTATTAACTAACTCTAACTTTGGTGGTTCTGTTTATAGTGAGGCATTGAAAGCGTATAAAGAAACTTTTTATTCAGATGCTAAAGCAGGTGAAGAAGCTAATTGGGAAAACACAGATGTTTACAAGGCAATGAAAAAAGCTTATGATGAATGGTATGGCTTAAATGTAGTTAACCTAATTGTTGGTATCGATACAAACTATGATGGTACAATGGATCAACAATCAAATAAAGATAAAGATGCAAATACTTTCGTAACAACTACTTGGACAGATGGACAAAAAGAACTTGCAAAAGAATTAATCGAATTAGTAAAAGTTTTATTACCACAAGCAGCAAAGAGTTCTGTTTATGATAAACTTGAAGAAATCAGAACAGTTTATAATGAAGCTGATTTAGTAGATGATGGCCCAGCTACAGCTGATAGCACCATCTACAACCACAATTATTTCGCAAAATTCAAGAGAGCTGGTTTAGTATTAAAACTTGAGAATGCAGCTGATTATAATAATAGTTCTTCTCTAGTTGAAGAATTCTTAGATGAATTAGAAAAGATGTATAAAGAAGTTAAAGCTAACGGCGAAGAAGGCGTTTTCGATGTTGCATATGCTTCTGATCCAGTTGAAACAATGTATGGTTTCCATTTAATTTATGCATTAAATATTGGTGACAATACTGAACTTCCTACATTTGATGAAATCATTACTTATAATCTTGTTCAACAAGCAAGCAAATATGCTAATTCAGCTGTTGATTATAAGATTAAACTTTATGATGAAGCTGTTAAAGCTTTAAAAGAAAAAGGTATCGAATACACTAGTGATTATAAGATGGATGAAGCTGTAACTAAACGCATTACTGCGTGGTACACTCCAGCTGTTAGTGAAGTTGCTGGTGATAAAGTATTATCAAAAGATTTAATTGATTACCTAGAAGCAAATAAGGCAAATATTAAAGCTAACAACCAAGCTGAATTTAATAGATTATTAGACATTATCATTGAAGTCAGCAAAAAAGATTTAGAGGATTAAGGAGGCGAACAAAATGAAAAGAATTAAATTATTATTAACACGTATCCTTCCTTGTTTATTAGTTATCGCATGTGTATTTACAGTAATAAGTTGTAAACCAAGTAGCACAAAAACATACCCTTCAGTAAGTCCTACTATTAGTGATCCTGAAGGAACATTTATGACAATTGGTAGTCACAAAGTTACTAAGAAAGCTGTATATGATCGTTTAGTTCAAAATTATGGATTAGATGCATTAAAGGATTTAATTAATGAAAAAATTGTTGAAAATGAAACTTATGATTCACACTATAGCGATGAAGATTTTGAAAAGAATTTAGAAATCATCATTTATGGTGCTGATGAAAATGATTCAGAAAAATCAAATAAAGCAAATTTAACAGCTGAAGAACAAAAAGAAGCATTAGAAACATTTGAAGAAAAAATGCGTGCAAGTGGTTTCTTTACAGAAGCTGAATATCGTGCATATTATAAACTTTCTTATCAAACAATGAATTATGTAGTAAAACAATTCAAAAAGTTTGTTGAAGACTATAATAATAACGAGGAAAATAAAGATCCATATTTCTCAGAAGCTGATATGAAGAATTATTATGAAACATATAATCGTCCAAAAGTCGAAGCAATTATTATTACTTTTGATTCTGAATATCAAGCACTTCAAGAAATGAGCAATTTAAATATTGACATTAAAAACCTAAATGGAACTTGGAAAATTGATGGTCAAGATGCAACTCCAGAATCTTTAAGAGCAGTATTTGAAAAACTTTACAAAGCTGTTTATGGTAAAGATTATGTATCAAGATTCTACACAGCAAAAGATTTAAATAAGATTTCAGGTACTATCTATTCAAAAGCATATAAATTAGAAGTATTAAATACTGAAAAAACTAATATGAATAAATCTTATACACATGCTCCACTTACTTATGGTAGTCGTTATTATGTAATGCTTAAACTTTCTGAAGATGCTTCTGGAATTACCTCATATGAAGATTATTCAAAAGATGACATTATTCATGGTTTAGTTGAAAATACAATTAATGAATACTACATCGACAAAATCTTTGGTGAAAAATACATGGATATGAAACTTAAAATTTATGATGAAGGTTTAGAAACTAAGTATGTTTCGGAATATAAGGCAGCATTCTCAAATTTAAATATCACTGATTATCCTGCATTCGCTACTACAACTGAAGAAAGTGCATCAAACGTTGCAAGTTTCACTTTAAATGGTAAAGAAGTAGTTATCACTGCTGATGAATTATACACTAAACTTATCAACCAATATGGTCCTGCTATTTCATTATCATTATTACAACAACATGTATTATTATCAAACAGAGAATACAACAATGTAGTTGATTATGAAACTGGTAAAATTTTAGATCAAAATAAATATGATGAATATTATAAAGCAGACGTTCAACAATTTAAAACTGCTTTTGAAGAAGGTAAATACGCATCTAGCGGTTATCCTGCATCATATGGTTGGGAACATTTTATCCATGATTATCTAGGCGTTAACAGCGAACTTGAAATTATGACAAGTATGGATTCAAGTTTAGTTGATGCTGCTAAAGATATTTTAGGTAAAACAATGTGGACTAATAAGAAAACTGTTCATAATGATGAAACTGGTAAAGATGAAGAAGTAACAGCTGATGATGCTGTTCAAGCAGAAATGGAAAAGATTTTTAAGGAATTCTTTAGTGTTTCAGTAATCGGTGTATATGTATTCCGTGATGCTGATGAAGATGGTATCGCTGACCACTATGCTGAAGGTGTTGATACTGACCCTAAATCTGAAGAATTATTAAATAAGATTTATGCAGCTGCTCAAACTAAACAAACAGAAAATAAAGTATTAAATAAAACTTTAGAAACTTCATTAAGTGAAATAGTTACTGAATACAAACTTGCTTCTACTTCTCATGCTGTATGGGGTGAATATAAAGCATTAGGATTAAAAGTAACTACAATCTCATCAACTAACTATACAAACTCTTCTTCAATTAATGAAACATTAAAGAATGAGTTACAAGCTCTATGGAAAAAAGGTTATAACATTGATGAACAAAAGATTACTGGTAAATCATTAGATCCAGGATATCGTTACACTACTACTGAAGATTCAGTTGATACAGTTCATTATGTAACGGCTAGTGATTTAACATCAGGTGTTTTCTTCATTAATAATACTACTGATGAAAACAAAACTCCTAACGTTGCATATAAAGTAAGTGTTACTAAAGTTGTTGACCACACGTATATTACAGGTAAAGTTTATAAGCCAACTCTTGCTGATTATGAAAAATATCTAAATGATAATTCTTCTGTATCAAGCAGTATGAAGACTGGTATTACTACTTACTACATACCTGCTATTACTAACATCCTTTCAATTAATGGTGTTACTGAAGCTAAAGTTGTTAATGCAATTTTAGAAGCTTGTCAAGCAAAACTTGCAGAAACTACATGGGCATCAAACGGTGAACAAATTAAAGCACGTATGCAATTATTGATTGATGATTCATTCAATGAAGTAAAATAATGTAAATAAAAACATCCAACTATTTGGAACTATTCCAAGTGTTGGGTGTTTTTTTCTTAAATATAAGACTAAGTTCTTTTAATTTAGAACTTAGCTTTGCATACTAATTTAACTATTTTTGATATGTCTTTTAATTGCCTCAAAAGTTTCATTGGATAAGTCATGTTCAACCTTACAAGCATCAGCTTTAGCAATATCTTCTGGAACTCCTAGACGTATAAAATATTCAGTAAGTAGAAGATGACGCTCATAAATTCGACTTGCAATAGCATAACCTTTTTCCGTTAATTCAATAATACCTGATTCATCAATTGTGATGTATCCTGCTTGTTTTAAATTTTTCATAGCTCTAGAGATACTAGGTTTTGAATAATTCATTGAATTAGCAATGTCAATGGAAATGACTTTATGATTCTTTTTTTGTAATACTAATATTCTTTCTAAATAGTCTTCAGCAGATTCATGAATGTTCATAGTTATCCCCCCTTCATTTTAGATTTATATATATATTGTAAAATTGAATGTTGATTTTTTTACTTAAAATATTTTATCACATTTTTTTTGAATTTGCAATAAAATAAGCATAAACATATTCATTTTAATGAAGTTGTTGTATAATAATACAACCGGAGGAAGTTATGGAAAATATAATTTTGACTAATAATTTAACCAAAAAATATAAAGATAAAATTGTTGTTGATAATGTTAATATGCATGTTCAAAAAGGTGACGTGTATGGATTTGTTGGTGAAAATGGTGCTGGAAAAACCACGGTAATAAGATTAATTACAGGACTAATTCAGAAAACAAGTGGTAGCTATTATTTGTTTGGAGTTGAAGATAATGATAGTAAAATTAACACGGTCAAATCAGCAATTTCTGCGATAGTAGAGTCACCATCATTATATCTAAATATGGATGCTAAAACTAATCTTGAAATGCAGGCATGTATTTTAGGAATAAAACTAGGAGATAGACTTGAGAAAATATTACGCTTAGTTGGTCTTGAAAATGTAATAAATGAAAAAAAGAAAGTTGTTAATTTTTCTTTAGGTATGCGTCAAAGACTTGGTATCGCAATGGCTCTTGTTGGCAATCCTCAATTAATTATTTTAGATGAACCAATGAATGGATTAGATCCTGAAGGTATTGTTGAAATTAGAGAATTAATATTAAAACTAAACCATGAACAAAATATTACTTTTATCATTTCTAGTCACATTCTAGGTGAACTTGGTAAGGTCGCAACCAAATATGGTTTTATCCATCAAGGAAGATTAATTGAAGAAGTTACCCAAGAAGAATTAGAAAATAAATGTCAAAAGAGTTTAGAGTTAAAGGTAAGTAATCTTGATGAGTGTGTTAATATTTTATATAATATTGGATATACAGAGTTAAAGGTAATAAACAATCATGTGATTATTTTAGGTGACTATGATATTGAAAAAATAGTAATAAGTTTAGCTCAAAATAACATTAAAATAATATCAATCAAATCTAATGAAGAAGGAATTGAAGAGTATTATTTAAGATTAATGGGAGGCTTAAGACATGCTTAATTTATTAAAAACAGATTTAAAAAGATTATTAAAAGATAAGATAATACTAATAGGATTTTTAGTAACTTGTGCATTAAGTTTATTCACTGTTGTTGTATTTTTTGGTATTGAAAAAATCTTAGGTGGTGATGAAGAAAGTATATTTGCAGGACTATTTACTGGTCGTGATACTTTCCTTGGAAGTTTCTCACCAAGTAGTAATGCTGGTCTTATGATACCTATTTTTATATCAGTAGCTTTAATTAAGGATTTTCGTTATGGAACTGTTAGAAACAAAATAATATCAGGAAAAAGTCGAATAGCAATTTTTATGAGTGATTATTTTGCTGGTATTATTTTTGGCTTAATTTTCTATATAACGAGTTCGTTAATATCATTACTTCTTGGTAGTTTACTACTAGGATATGGTACAAAATTTAATTTAGATGAATTTGGTTTGATTATGACAACGTATGGTTATGGTATCTTAAACTATTTAGTTTTCTTAAGCTGTGCAGTCTTTATTGCGGTGATAACTAAAAATGTAGGTTTAAGCATAACTGTAAATATAGTTGGAAGTTTTCTACTATCAATTGTTGCTTCAGTCAATGCTTATGTAGAACAATACGCAAGTAAAACAGTTGCGCATATTTTAGCAATCAACCCAGTGTATGGTGCTCAGTTAATATCATCAAATGAATTATATCATGGTAGTTTATATAATAATTTAATTTTGTTGATTCCAAGTATTTGTTTTATTGCATTATTTATTTTTTGGGGTATAATGTTATTTAGAAAACAAGATCTAAAATAATATATTTTAAACAAATGAAATTAAGAGCTAATTCAAGGATGAATTAGCTCTTTTAAAGCGTTATTATTAAAAAGTTACTTTGTCTCTTGATTAAATAGCCAAATCGTGGTATAATACTTTCATATGTAAAAGGATGTGGGAAAAATGAAAATAACAGTACTTGCTAGTGGGTCAAAAGGTAATGCAACATACTTGGAAACATCAAAAACAAAGATCTTGATTGATGCTGGCATTAGTATGTTACAAATTAAATCAAGGCTAAAAAATGAAGGCATAGAACTTACCAAACTTGATGCTGTTTTTGTATCACATGAACATACTGATCATGTATTACATCTTTCCTCAGTACTATCGCGCACTAATGCGACATTATATATTGATGAGATTAGTTACAATGTTATCAATAAAAAAACAAATAACTCATTGCTTCCTTTTAAAACAGTATTTTTAAAAAATGATTACAAGTATTCTTTTGAGGATATATTTGTAGTACCTATTCAATTATCGCATGATTCCGCATCAATTCATGGTTTCTTGTTTAAAGAATTAAATGAAGAGAAAAATTTGAGTTTTGCGTCAATCACAGATACGGGAATAATTCCAGAAAAATATTTTCCAATACTTAGATCAATAAATGTTTTAATGATTGAATCAAATCATGATGTTGAAATGCTTATGACAAGTAGAAGACCTTGGCCGTTAATTCAAAGAATTCTCGCAAAAACTGGTCACTTATCTAATGAAACTTGTGTGGATTATCTTACAAAGATTATATCTAACAATACTAAACATATAATCTTAGCACATTTAAGTGAAGAATGTAATGAACCACAAATTGCAATAAATGAGTGCTATAAAGTATTTGGTGAAAATCTTAAGTTTAGTTTGGTTGTTGCTGAACAATATCAAGCGTTACCAACTATTGAGGTTGAATAATGATAAAAATTTTATGTGTTGGTAAATTAAAAGAAGACTACTTAACAAGTGGAATTAAGGAATATTTAAAACGACTTGATGCTTGGGAAAAAGTAGAGATAATTGAAGTAAAAGAATATTTAAGTAGTGATATCAAGAAAGTAATAGAAGTAGAAGGTGATTACTTGCTTGATAAAATTGATAAGAACGATTTTGTTATAACGTTAGAAATTGAAGGAAAAATGTTAACAAGCGAAGACCTTGCCTCAAAGATTGATCAATTATACACTTATGGTAATTCAAACATTACCTTTGTAATTGGAGGATCATATGGTTTGAGTAATAAAGTCAAAAGCCGTAGTTCACTTGCCTTATCATTTTCAAAATTTACATTTCCTCATCAATTGATGAGATTAATATTACTAGAACAAATTTATCGGGCATTCACGATAAATAATCACAAGGAATATCATAAATAGGAGGATTAAAATATGAATATTGCAACAAACATTATCTTTTTAGTAATAACCGCAACTTTTATGGGAGTATATGCTTATAACTTAGTATTAAATTTAGTTAGAGCAATCAAAACCAATAAGTTACTAAAAGCTGACCCTCAAAAAATTGAGGCAACAGTTGTGGAAGTAAAACAAGTTAAAAAACGCGTATATGTACGTGTTCAATACAAGTCAGAGAGCAACTTGCAAACTTTTGAATCTATATATGAATTAACACAAAAAGAATTTAATGATCAATATTATGAAGGCCAAAAACTAAATATTGTATATCCAAAGATTACAGGAAATAAAAGAATTCATTGTTTCCCTACATATCTAGAAGGTACTAAACTTTCCATTGAATCAGGACCATTATTTACAGATTGTTTAATTTTAGCATCAGGTATTTTTATTTTTACATTTAGTTTATGGAAGATGCTAGCAAATGATGTATTTAATAAAAAATTACCATTAATCAGTACAGATGGAAGCCCATCAACTCTTACATGGCTAAGTGTTTTAATTTTCTTAGTAATTTATTTTGTTTTAATGACTTATTTACTAGAACGTATTGGTGGTATTTCTAAAGACCATAGTGAAAACTATTTAAAAATTTGTGGATTAAAAGCCAAAGCTGAAGTTATAACTTATAAACTTGGTCGTACTAAAAATGCAAATGGTGTACGTCAATCAGAAATTAAAATAGAATTTAGAACTAATAAAGGTGAAAAGGTAAATGCTCAAATTGTATCATTTATGTATACTGAACACCCTGATCAATTCATTGATATCCTTTATGATGGAAGACGACCTCAAATGGCCGTATATGTAAGAAATTAATATGGATAAATTTAAACTAGTCGCCCCATATAGTCCGATGGGGGATCAAATAGAGGCAATTAAAAGAATAAGCGAAAATCTTGAAATGGGAATAAAAGAACAAACACTTTTAGGGGCAACCGGTACAGGTAAAACTTTTACAATGGCAAATGTTATCGCAAATGTAAATAAACCAACTATTGTTCTTGCCCATAATAAAACTTTAGCAGGTCAGCTTTATGCGGAACTAAAAAGTTTTTTTCCCGAAAATAGGGTAGAATACTTTATTTCATACTATGACTATTACCAACCTGAAGCTTATGTTCCAAGTAAAGATATGTATATTGAAAAAGACTCAAGCATTAATGATGAAATAGACCAAATGCGTCATGCCGCAACCTCAAGTATTCTTGAACGTAAAGACACAATAATAGTAGCTAGTGTATCATGTATATATGGTATTGGTGATCCTGAAGATTATAAAGACTCAATGTTAACCATTCGAAAAGGCGAAACCTTAAATCGTGATGCGTTATTAGAGAGACTTGTAAAGATGCAATTTATTTATAGTACTATTGCTTTTGAAAGAGGAATGTTTAGAGTTAAAGGAGATAATGTCGATATTTTACCAACATATGAAAGTACTGAAGCAATTCGAATTAGTTTCTTTGATGATGAGGTAGAGAGAATATCAATCTTTGATATCGTTACAGGAAAAGTAATTAGAAGTACAGGTCTTATCAACATCTTCCCCGCTACTCATTTCGTGATGAATGAAGCTAAAAAGGAAGAAGCTTTAAGAAGAATTAAAGAAGAATTAGATGAACGAATCAAATACTTTAATGATAACGGAAAACCTCTAGAAGCAGAACGAATTAAACAACGCACAATGTATGATATCGAAATGATTAAAGAAGTTGGTAGTTGTTCAGGCATAGAAAACTATTCAAGACATTTATCTCTTCGTCAAGAAGGAGAAACACCATCAGTTTTACTTGATTTCTTTGGCAATGATTACTTAATGATTATTGATGAATCACATGTTACAATACCTCAAGTTAGGGGAATGTACAATGGCGATAGAAGTCGTAAACAAACTTTAGTTGATTATGGTTTTAGACTTCCATCAGCTTTAGATAATAGACCTTTAAATTTTGATGAGTTTGAAAAGAAAATTAAACAAGTAGTTTATGTTAGCGCAACACCTGGTGATTATGAATTAAGCCGTTCTTATGAAATTGTTGAACAAATAATTAGACCAACAGGTTTACTTGATCCAAAAGTTGAGGTACGACCAACTAAAAATCAAATTGACTATATTTTAGAAGATATTAAAGAACAAATTAAAAAGAATGAAAGAACCTTAATTACAACCCTAACAATTAAAATGAGTGAAGACCTAACTGCTTACTTAAAAGAAGTAGGAATTAAGGTAGCTTACCTTCATTCAGAAATTAAATCATTAGAACGTTTAGAAATTATTAGAAGTTTACGTAAAGGAACTTACGATGTACTTGTTGGTATTAATCTTTTAAGAGAAGGTCTAGATATACCTGAAGTTAGTTTAATATGTATATTAGATGCGGATAAAGAAGGGTTTTTAAGAAGTGAGAGATCATTAATTCAAACAATTGGCCGAGCCGCAAGAAATGCTAATGGTCGTGTTATAATGTATGCGGATAACATGACCGAATCAATGGAAAAAGCAATTACTGAAACTAACAGACGTAGAGAAATTCAAAATGCATATAATGTAGAACATCATATCATTCCAAAAACAATTATTAAAGAAATTGGTGAAGCAGTAAGCATTATTAATCCAGAAACTGGAAGTGTTGAAAACGAAACAATTGATAAAGAAACATTTAAGAAAATGACTAAACTAGAACGTAAAAATTTAATTGAAAAACTTGAAGTTGCGATGAAGAAAGCTTCAAAAGAATTAAATTTTGAAGAAGCAATGTTATTAAGAGATACTATTTTAGAATTAAAAGCAGAAAATTAGGAGGTGTTAAAGTGGGAACAAAACCTAAAGTAATAATAGGATTATCTGGCGGTGTAGATAGTAGTGTGGGAGTAATAAAACTTCTTGAACTTGGTTATGATGTCGAAGCAATTTTTATGCGTAACTGGGATTCAGCTGTCAATAATGATGTATTAGGTAATCCCGATTTAATGGATGAAGTTTGTCCACAAGAAAAAGATTATCAAGATGCGAAAGCTGTAGCTGATAAACTTGGCATTAAACTTCATCGTGTTGATTTTATAGAAGAATACTGGAATGAAGTATTTACATATTTTTTAGATGAATATAAAAAAAATAGAACGCCTAATCCTGATATCTTATGTAATAAAGAAATTAAATTTAAATGTTTTCTCGAAAAAGCCGAAGCAATGGGAGCTGACTATATTGCTATGGGGCATTATGCTAGAGTTATCCATGATGGTGACAAACATTATTTATTAAGAGGTGTTGATAGCAATAAAGATCAAACATACTTTTTATCACAATTAAGTGCTAAACAAATTTCTAAAGCCTTATTTCCAATTGGCGATATGGTAAAACAAGATGTTCGTGAACTTGCTTTAAAGTATGATTTGCCAGTTGCTGGTAAAAAAGATTCAACGGGTATTTGTTTTATCGGTGAAAGAAACTTTAAAGAATTTTTAAAAAATTATATTCCTGCTCAACCTGGTAATATGGTTACATCAGATCATAAAATAGTGGGAAGACATGAAGGATTAATGTACTACACTATTGGTCAACGTCATGGCCTTGGTATTGGTGGACCTGGCGATGCATGGTTTGTTATTGGTAAAAACCCTAAAGATAATGAACTAATTGTAGGTCAAGGTGATGAACAAGAACTACTATACGCTAATCGTGCTATTATTAAAGATATTAATATTATTAATCCACCACTAGTAGATACTCCTACTCTTACTGCAAAGTTTAGATATCGTGCTCCTGATGTTGGAGTTACGATCAAATATTTAGATGATAATACAATTGAAGTTAAAACAAAAGAGCCAGTTAAAGCAATGACTCCAGGTCAAGCTTGTGTATTTTACGATGGTGAATACTGCTTAGGTGGGGGAACCATTGATGAAGTATTTATGGATGATGTAAAACGGAGATACTAGAATGAGTGAAATATTAAATGGAACTATCGCAAGAATAAATTATTACAATCAAGACAGCGGTTATACCGTTGCTCTTTTTGAATTAGATTATAAAAAGAAAGATGTTCTCGCCGCAAAGAATAAAATCATTGGTAATAATATTACCGTTGTAGGTTTCTTTGACCGGGCAGTTTATGAAGGCGAGGAATATGAACTTGAAGGCGATTATGTAAAAGATAAAAATTATGGTTTACAATTTAAATTTACTAAATTTGCGAGAAAAGCAATTGATAATGCTTATGGAATTGTAGCTTATTTATCAAGTGATTTATTTCCTGGTATTGGTATCAAGATTGCGAAAATGGTAGTAGAAAAACTTGGTGTTGATGCGATTGAACTAATTAAACATAATCCTGATGTTTTAAATGAAATTGCGATAACCCCTAAACAACGTTCAATTATTTATAGTGGAATCTTAAGTGATAAAAATAACCAAGAAGCAGTAATTTTTCTTCTTGATCATGGTATCACAATTGATATGGCTAATAAAATAATAATTAAATTTGGTAGTGATGTAATAGAAGAATTAAAAACTAATCCATATATTTTAATGGATAAACTTGATCGTTTTGGTTTTAAGAAAAATGATCAATTTGCGTTAAAACTGGGAATTCCTAAAAATAGTAAACTACGACTTAAGGCGCTTACTTGTTATATGCTTAAGGAATTAATTTATAATTCAGGTAATAGTTATGTGACCAAAACAACATTATATGAAAGAATAAGAGAATATATCTTAGAAGAAATTGCGCATGAAGATTTTGTGTGCGTTCTAAAAACCTTAGAAGAAGAAAAAAAGATATATATGCCTAATGATAATGATGTGTTTGATTATCAACTTTATATTCAAGAAACTGACCTTGCGAAAGAAATCGTCAAACTATTAAAAGGTGAGCGTAATCCTGAACATAAAATGACATCATACGATCAAAATACCATTAATGATATATATGAAGAAATCGAAAAAGAAAGTTCAATCAAGTTTAATGAAGAACAAAAAAATGCAATTACTTCAGCATTCTCAGAACCAATCGTTATTGTTACTGGTGGCCCTGGTACTGGTAAATCAACTATTGTTCATGCCATTATTAAAATGTATTTAAAGTTAAATAAAGATAGTAGTGCTCTTATTAATGAAATTGCAATTTTAGCACCAACTGGCCGCGCCGCGAAGCGCCTAAAGGAAACTACAGGAATGGATTCATCAACTATTCACCGTTTCTTAGGTTATATTGGTGGTGACAAATTCACTTATAATAAATATAATAAAACGACAGCTCGCTTAATAATTGTTGATGAATCATCAATGATGGATTTATCACTTGCTTATCGATTACTTACATCAATGCATGATGATGCAAGACTTATTGTTGTAGGTGATGTTGACCAATTACCTGCTGTTGGACCAGGACAAGTTCTAAAAGATTTAATTGATACAAGAGAAATAAAAACAATTAGGTTAAATAAAATTCACCGTCAAGCTGAAAATTCTACAATTATAAAACTAGCACATAGTATCAATGAAGGATATGTACCAGAAAATATTTTAGAAAAGTTTAGTGATCGCACTTTCATTCCTACCGACAATGATCATCTTGCTAATATGCTAGTTGACTTAGTGGGAATGGCCGTTAGAAAAGGAAAAGACATTAAAAAAGATATCCAAGTATTAATCCCTATGTATAAAGGTGATGCCGGAATTAATGAGATTAATACGCGAATTCAAAACCTTATTAATCCGCTTACTGATGAAGGTGAAATTAAACATTTAGGAATGTCATTTAGAATTAACGACAAAGTTATCCAACTTGTTAACCGTGCCGATAAAGGGGTTATGAATGGTGATATCGGAGTAATTGAAAGATTTAAATATAAAAATCTAAAGATTAATGGCATCACGGTTTTATTTGATAGTGGTTATGTAGAATATAACTTAGATGAAATTGAGGACTTAAGTTTAGCTTATGCAATTAGTATTCACAAAGCCCAAGGCAGTGAATTTGACTTAGTTATTATGCCAATTAGCACAAAATATTATATTATGCTTAAACGTAAATTAATTTATACAGGTGTAACTAGAGCTAAAAATAGTTTAATTTTAATAGGTGATGTTAAAGCTTTACAAATGGGAATTATGCAAATAGAACATAACCGAAAAACAATTTTAAAGGATAAGATTATTGAATATTTACATAACGGACTAAATGAAGAAAAGCCTAACTTAAATATTATTGATGATGAATCAGCTTTTGATAGTATTGGTGAAAAAGAATTCGGAAATTTAAAACCAAGTGATTTTGAAGATTTATAAAAAATAATGTATTAAAATTAATAAATATACCATAATATAAATGCTAAAACAATATTATTGAGATTCAATAGGAGAACATATAATATTCACTTTGTTTAGAACTATGAAATATATATAATATTTTGAATTTAGCACTTTAAACTAAGAATGAGGTGATAACATGAAAAAGTCAATATTTCCCTTTTTACTTGGTGGAATGACTGTTTTTGGTGTTTGGATGGCCTACAATAATCGTAAGGCTCTAGATAAACTAGTAACTACGGTTAATGATTCAACCGAACAAGCAATTCAAAAGTTTAAAGATAAAATGGACTCCACAACCTGTGAATGTAACAATGATGAATGTGGCTGTGGAAATTAAAAGTTCGCCTAGCTAGCGAACTTTTTAAAATTATGCTATAATAAAGTATCTAAAAAAATAAGGGGGAAACCAAAATGAAAAAATATGAATTAATAAAAGAAAAATATATAGAAGAAGTTGCTTCTAATGTCAAGCTTTTAAAGCATATTAAATCAGGAGCTCGTATTTTATTATTTGAAAATAATGATGAAAATAAAGTATTTTCTGTAGGATTTAGAACACCACCAACTGATGATACTGGTGTACCACATATTCTTGAGCATTCTACATTATGTGGATCTAAGAAGTTTCCAGTCAAAGACCCATTTATTGAATTATTAAAAGGATCATTAAATACCTTTCTTAATGCAATGACATATCCTGATAAAACCGTTTATCCAGTTGCAAGTTGTAATGACAAAGATTTTGCTAATCTAATGGAAGTATATATGGATGCTGTGTTCTATCCTAATGTTTATTTACATGAAGAAATATTTAAACAAGAAGGTTGGCACTATGAACTTGAAAATGTTGATGCGGACATCATTTATAATGGGGTTGTATATAACGAAATGAAAGGTGCTTTCTCAAGTCCAGAACAAGTAGTAATGCGTGAATCACGTCATGCACTATTCCCTGATACAACATATGGTGTAGAATCAGGTGGCGATCCAGAATTTATTCCAAACCTAACTTATGAAGCATTTAAGAATTTTCATCATCGTTTTTATAGCCCAGCTAATAGTTATATTATTATGTATGGTAATATGAATATGGAAGAAAAACTAAACTGGTTAGATGAAGAATATTTATCAAAATTTGATGTTATAAAAGTTGATTCACACATTGATTACCAAAAACCATTTACTACTCCAATTCATGAAGAAATTTTCTATCCAGTTGGTAAGGATGAAAGTCTAGAAAATAAAACATATTACTCATATAATGCGGTTATTGGTACATATGAAGATGCTAAACTAAATCTTGCTTTCCAAATCTTAAATTATGCTTTACTTGAAGCACCAGGTGCTCCACTTAAACAAGCAATCATTGATGCTGGTATTGGCAGTGATATTTTAAGCGATTTTGATAGTGGCCTATTACAACCGGTTTTAAGTATTATTGTTAAAGATGCTCAAAGTGGAAAAGAACAAGTATTAGATGAAGTTATTAATAAAACTTTAAAAGAATTAGTAACAAAAGGAATTGATAAAAAATCAATTCAAGCAGCCATCAATTATTATGAATTTAAATACCGTGAAGCAGATTTTGGTGGTGCACCAAAAGGATTAGTCTACGGATTAAATGCGATGGAAACTTGGTTATATGATGATAATGATCCTTTCACAAAGCTTGAATATAATGCCCAATTTAGTAGTTTAAAAGAAGAATTAAATACTAACTATTATGAAGAGTTAATTAATAAATATTTATTAAATAATAACCATGTTGCATATGTTACTGTATCACCAAGCAACACACTAGGGGCAGAAAAAGAACAAGCTTTAAAAGAAAAACTTGTGGCATATAAAGCAAGCTTAACAAAAGAAAAATTAGAAAAATTAGTAAATGATACTAAAGCTTTAAAAGAATATCAAGCAACACCATCAACTTTAGAAGAACTTGCGACTATCCCACTTTTAACAAGAGAAGATATTGATGATAAAGTTGAACCATTATATAATGAAGAACAAGTATTAGATGGTGTTAAAGTTTTAAAACATAATGTTGAAACTAATGGTATTGGTTATCTAAACTTCTGCTTTAATACTAAAGATGTACCAAATGAATTAATACCTTATGTTGGATTACTTCAAAATGTTTTAGGTTATGTTGATACTACTAAATATACATATCAAAACCTAACTCAAGAAATCAACATTAATACTGGTGGAATCAATCCAAGAACAAAAATAATTTCTATTGGTGACAATGATGTTCTTCCATTATTTGTATTTGAAACTAAAGCATTATATGATAAAATCCCATTTGTATTTGACACTGTAAAAGAAATAATTACCTCATCTAAATTAAACAATAAACGCCGTTTGATGGAAATACTAGGTGAAAACAAATCACAACGTCAAATGATGTTAATGGGACGTGGCCATGTAGCATCAATGAATAGAGCATTCTCTTATATTCGCAGTAGTAGTTACTATAATGAACTTGTTGATGGCATTAGTGAATATCAATTCATTGAAGATTTATGTTTAAACTTTGAAACAAAATATGAAGAAATCATCACAAATCTGGAAAAAGTAATTAAGTTAATTTTTAGAAAAGAAAACTTAATAATTTCTTATACAGCCACAAACAATGCATATGATAAATATTTAACTGATTTTGTTAATAGTTTATACAAAGAAGAAGTTCAAAAAGGAAAATTTGAATTTACACCAAATCTCCTAAATGAAGGCTTCCGTACCCCTTCAACTGTTCAATATGTCGCAAGAGTTGGTAACTTTAAAGAAGTAGGTAATTATACTGGTGCTTTCCAAGTTTTCGCAATGGCTCTTCGTTATGATTATCTTTGGATGCAAGTAAGAGTATTAGGTGGAGCATATGGATGCATGAGTAATTTCACTCGTAATGGTAATGTTTACTTTGTATCATATCGTGATCCAAATCTTGAAAAAACAATGGATGTTTATATGAATATTCCAAACTATATTGATAGTTTCAACCCTTCTACAGACGATTTAACAAAATACATTATTGGTGCGATTGGTATGCTTGATACCCCACTTAGTCCAAAAGATAAAGGTGCACGTTCATTCCTTGCATATTTACAAAATGTTACATATGAAGATCTAAAACAAGAACGACATGAAGTGTTAAATGTAACACTAGATGACATCAAGGCTTTAAAACCATTAATTGAAAAAGCTTTAAATGATAATGCTTTATGTGTAATTGGTAATGAAAATAAAATAGAAGATTCTAAGATATTTAAAGAGAAAAAGAATTTATTTAAGTAATCAAAACAAGAAAATCTAGGTTCATTATGGACCTAGATTTTTTGCTTTTAAAACAATAAAAAAAATATTTAGCCCTTCCAACATTCAACAATAATCGAGATTTCCTATAAGTATAATTAAAGATGAAAGGAGGGACAAATGAATAACTTTGAAATACTAGTAAGAAAACAAAATGTAAAGTTTATATATAATCTATTCAAAAAACGAAATATACCAATAGAACATGAACATTTTAAACAAATCGTATATGATGAAATAATGTGTAAATCAACATTAGATAAGTATATGAAAAATGTTTATAGCGCATACACATATTTACTACTGAACATGAAAACCATGTTTGATTCAACACTTATATCAAAGTATTACTATATAATGTTTAAAAAAGAAATAGATGATGAACTAGCCTTAAAAGTAGTCACCGCATTTTATCAACCATATAATAATGATAATATAGAAAGAAGTATTAGTTTTCTTCACCAATTATTATACCTATTTAGGGAACTGAAGGAAGAAGAAAAATATATAATTTCATTATCATTATTTAATTATTCACTAATATATCACGGATATAAAGAATTAACAGATATTGATTTAAAAGAATACACAAAAGAAGAATTAATTTATAAACTATCATCAACAAATACTCAAACAATCTTAATGAAAGTAAAAATATTTGAAACAAAAGCAAGAACCATTTTTGAATATAATGCTTCATCAAACCAAAAAATATATCTATATACAGATAGATATGGTGAAGTAAAACTAAACTTTTTAGGAAAAGACTACTTTACAGGACTAGCCCTTAAGAAAAATAGTTTCAGCAATATATGTGTAGTATGGGATAAGATCGCAAGTGGTTACTACCAAACTGGAGGATACAATATAAAAGTATATGTAGATGATGAAGTATATCAAACATCATCATCAAACGCAACATTCATACTAAATCCAAAAATCAGCATTGGAAACTCCCAAACAAAAATTAGCGATGATTATAATAATAAAAGCATTTGTCCATTTGATGGGCTAATAGTAGATATAGGAATAGCATCAAGAGTACTAATAAAATCAGAAATAGATGCACACTTTAATAGTGTTACCGATTTAATAAATATCAAAAAGTATAATAAAGAAGGATTACTACTAGAAGAACTAGTAGGAGAAAGCACACACATCTATAGTTATGATACTCAAGATAAAATAATAAAAGAAACAATAAATGGAGAAGAAATAAACTACACCTATGATAAAGAAAGAATATCAACAATTAGTTGCCAAGGAAAAACCACAACATATCAATATGATTCTAAAAACCAATTAATTAAAAGTATTAAAGAAGGAAAAATAAACGAATATACATATGATAACTCTGGAAACATCACAACTAAAAAAGAAAATCAAAATATCATAAACTATGAATATGATAATAGATTTAGATTAATAAAATACAAAAATGAAGAAATCGAATATGATCAAGAAAGTTTATTACCAAAACGTTGTACCATTAAAAAAGAAAATGGTATAATAGAGTTAGTAATAGACTATACATGGGTAACAAATAGATTAACCCAAATAATAAAAACAAGTGGTAATAACATAACCAAAATAGAATTTGAATATGACCAAGAAGGAAGAAGAACCAGTAAACAAGTAACCCAAAATAATATCGAACGATATAGATATGAATATATATATTTTAATAATATACTAAAGTATGAAAGAAGAAAAGAAAATACAATACTACAATATGAAATAGAATATCTATATGATGAGAATAGTAACATCTATGGTTTTATCTACCGTAAAAATCAACTAATAGAAAAATATTTATATAAGAAAGATATTTTAGGAAATATCCTAGGAATACTAGATGAAAGAAATGAAGAAATAATAGTATATACATATGATGATTATGGGAACTTAATAAGTGATGGAATAAATAGTAATGGACAATATAACTCAATAAAATATAAAGGATATTACTATGATGAAGAAACAGAGTTGTTCTATTGTAACTCTAGATACTACAGTCCTAAATATTGTCGTTTTATATCACCAGATTCTGTAGATTATCTTGATCCTAATTCTATTAATGGTCTTAATCTATATTCGTACTGTATGAATGATCCAATTAACTACTATGATCCTAGTGGGCATTTTGGAATTAGCACACTTATTATTGGTGCAATTATTGGATTTGCAGTAGGTGGAGCAGCTAGTGCTGTTTCCCAAGGATTAACTAAAGGCTGGGATAACATTAATGGTTGGCAGGTATTACTAGATGCTACAATTGGTGGAATAAGTGGTGCTTTAGGAGCATCGGGTATTAATCAAGTTGTTTCTATGATTGCTGGAGGTGTTTTAGGAGCTGCTGGAAGTATGGGTGGCGATTTAATAGCCTCTGGTGGAGATTGGAACCAAGTTAATGTCGGAAAGGCTATTCTTATGGGTGCAATCGGTGTTGGCTTAGGAAGATGGACAGGAGCAGGTACGCAAAATTCAAAAGCAATGGTTAACACAATTAATGCTGGAAAGTCTTGGGGAAGTAAAGCGTTCTTGACTTCTGCAAAAGAAACACTATTAAGACCTAATAGTGGATTAACTTTACAAACTATGTATATGAATATGTCAAAGGCTATTAGTTTATATACAGTTCAGGGTATAACTAAGGTATCTGCTGCAACTTTAGGTTCTACATTTTTAGGAAATATGATAGGATGGTAAATCATTATGGAATATATTTGTTTAATACTTCAAATTATGTTTATACTAGGGATATTTGTATTTAAAACAAATGACAGATATTTAGTTGTAAATGATAAATGTTATAAAAAGTATTTGATTATTGAATTAATTACTCAAGGAATGTGTGTTATTGCTAATATTATAATTATGTTTATAACAAAAGAGATTATGATTTATGTTTTAGTAATACATATTATATTAATGGGTTTAATCTTAATTTTTTATAGTAATAAAGCAAAAAAAATATATTTTAATGAATTAATTAAT
>OLXB01000314.1_pt1 | contig 29202 bp, 41 predicted proteins | sample 1673681 | NCBI WGS metagenome assembly OLXB01 (sample SAMEA103958121, study PRJEB25191) | human gut metagenome
AGGAAGCGAACGACAAGAACGAGCAGGCCGTCATCGAAGTGGACGGCGTGAAGATGTTCTGGAATAGCCATCGCAGGGCGTGGGAGCGCATCACGCCGCCCATTCCAGACGATGAGCCTGTGCCCGCGCCGCTTGATTTCTTCACCCTCGACGGTTTCATCGCCTATATCAACGAGAACGTTGAAGGGCTGATTCCGGACGGTGAAAAGCTCATCGTCATGGTGGAGGACGAAAAGAGCGTCGCCCTGCTCGGAAAGCCCTCCAAGTACCAGAAGGAACGCCATGTGATTGCCTCGTGCGGAGCGCATACCCCGGAAATCACGTTCGGGCGCTATCAGGATACAGAGCGGTTCAATACCATGCTGCTTTCCACCTTCATCGACACGCCCGCCCGTGCGGAGCTGTTCAAGGTGATGAAGTCCATGACCAAGGAGCAGAGCTGCAACGTTGGCGATGACGGCGTTTCTCAGAACATCACCGTTAAGCAGGGCATTACGCTCGCCAGCAATACGCAGTTTCAGAACCCCGTCCCCCTCAAGCCCATGCGCACTTTTGCCGAGGTTGACCAGCCGGAGAGCAATTTCACCCTGCGCATCGACGAACAGGCGAATGCCGCGCTGTTTGAAGCAGACGGCGGCGCTTGGAAGAATACGGCGGTTGCGCGAATTGCCGAATATCTCAAGAACGGCCTGTACGGCTGTAACGTGGTCGTGATGGCGTAAAGAAAGGCGGCTGGGAGGGCCCCCCCCTCCCAGCCTGATGGAGGGGCGAACCGTGAAAGCTGCATATTTCAGTCACGATGAGGACGCGCGGAACGACCCGAAAGTGATGAAGCTGCGGGCAAAGTATGGCATGGAGGGTTACGGTTGTTATTTCGCCATGCTGGAAATGTTCTCGTCAGAAAGTGGCAACGGTCACAGTCTTGATTATTCGCAGGAGCAGTTCGACGCGATTACATACGACCTTCGCAGCAGCCTCGATGTGAAGGAATTTATCGATAAATGCATCGAGGTTGGCCTGTTCCAAACAGATGGCGAACGGTTTTGGAGTGAATCATTCAATCGCCGTTTTGATGAGGTGGCTCAGAAAGCCAGAGAGCGGTCTGAAAAAGCGCAAAAGGCTGTCAATGCCCGCTGGGCGAAGCGAAAGGCCGCGTCTGAATCGGAGAAGCCGAAGAACGAGCCGGAGGATATGCTCTCCATCGACGGCCTTGACCCGGACTGGGTTCGGTTTGTCCAGACCTATGAGCAGAACATCGGCTTGATTCCGCATGGAGGCAGTAAAAGCGGCCAGCTCCTTGAGGATTACTACAATGAGCTTGGCGCGGATGTGATGTGCAAGGCCGTAGAGGAAACCAATCTGGCACATCCAGATAACCCCGAAAGGTTTATCCTTGCCATCCTCAAAAATTGGGCAGAGCTTGGCGTTAAAACGCTTGAACAAGCCCATGCGGCTACGCTGGAACATGAGCGCAAAGCTGGAAACTGGAAAAAGCGGCAGGACGGCAATGTTGGTTCTGAGCCGCCCGCCATTCGAGGGAAATTCTGGTAACGGAGGGCTTGAAAATGGCCGATAACAATTATGTCGCCGAACAGGTCATGCTGGCCGGTGGCAAAAACTTTGCATCGCAGGAAGCGGAGGAAAGCGTTCTGTATTCCCTGCTGACGAAGGGCGAGGATGTTTCGTCCGTCCTGTCCCAGATTTCCGAGGGCGATTTTTACTACCCTGAGTACGGGAAGGTATTCCGCGCCATTCAAGCGACAGTTACCAAGGGCTTGCAGGTTGACCTTGTTACGGTTGACGCGACCATTTCAGAGCTTTTCGCTTCCGAGAGCGCTGCGGTTTCCAACGCTATGCTGGCATGTCTCCATGGGAGTTTCAGCTTTCAGAACATCGAAAGCTATATCCGAATCGTGAAAGAGCTGTCTGCTCGGCGGCAAAGTATTCGCTCGGTGGAAGAAGTCATCAACCAGCTTCGTGACCCGTCGCAGGATTTGAACGCCGTGCTTGAAAAGCTCCGCACCGAAAGCCGAAACATCGAGCTTGGCGGGCATAAGGTCGAGACGATGGTCGATGTGATGATGGCGACCTATGACTACCTTGAGCGGCGGGCAAAGGGCGAAGAAAAATCTATCACTACGGGCATTTCCAATGTGGATGCGCTCATCGGCGGTTTCTTTGGCGGAGAGCTTACCGTCATCGGCGCTCGCCCGTCCGTTGGCAAATCTGCGTTCGGCGCAAATATCGCGCTGGAAGCCGCGAAAAAGGGCTTCAAGGTTGCCGTCGTTTCCCGCGAAATGACGGACGTGCAGTTTGGCCAGCGCATGATTTCTCACGAAGCGCTGATTGATGGAATGAAGCTGCGCCGCGCCGAACTGACCGAAGAAGATTGGTGCAGCATCGCCGACGTGGTTTCGCCGCTGGCCAACCTGCCCATTCAGTTTCTGTTCACCACCCGCACGGTGGAGGATTTACGCCGGGAGTGCCAGCGCATGGTCGAAAAAGGCGAGCTGGACATGCTCATCGTGGACTATCTGCAACTCATGCACACCGCGAAGAACATCAAGGAAGAACACCTTCGTGTGGGTTATATATCCAAGTCGCTCAAGGACATGGCGACGGATTTCAATATTCCCATCATCGCGCTGGCGCAGGTCAACCGCGATACGGACGGACAAATGCCGACGCTGAAATCCCTGAAAGCGTCCGGCGATATTGAGCAGGATGCAGACGGCGTGATTTTCCTGCACCGCCCATCCAGCTCGCAAGACCCCTACGTTGACCCAAGAGACAGAGAGTATTTCGACCTGTACGAACAGCGCGAACTCACTTATATCTGCATCGGCGTGGCAAAACAGCGTCAGGGTGCGGTGGGCAAAGCCTGTGTGCTGTTCGATTCCAAGCACATGCGGTATTACCCGATTGAACGAAACGCAGAAGCGTAACGGAAAAGAGGTGCAAAGGCAATGGAGGTTCATTTTACGGTTCCCGGAGAGCCGGTCGGAAAAGGCAGACCGCGATTTTCCCGGCAGGGTTCCTTTGTCATGGCCTACACGCCGGGCAAAACGGTCTCCTATGAGAATCTCATCAAGGTCGAGTATGAGCGCCAATCTGGTCTTTCCTTTGGTGAACGGGAAATTGGGCTGCGTGTGACCGCGTATTTCTCCATCCCGAAGTCTGTCAGCAAGGCAAAGCGGCAGCGGATGAAAGACGGAGAGCTTCGCCCGGCCAAGAAGCCTGATATTGATAACGTATGCAAGGTGGTTGCCGATGCGCTCAACGGCGTTGCGTACAACGATGACCGGCAAATTGTATACACGGAGATTTCCAAACGGTACGACGATATGCCCAGAATGGACGTTTCGATTTTCGATATGTAGCCGGAGGCGGTCTGAGTGAGGTATGGGCATAAACGCGATGCAGAGCTTGACGCGCTGTGCGATTTCTGCCAATGGTTGTCGGCTGCCGTTGCCGCTCATGCCGACGATGCAGAGCTGGCCGCCTTTGACAGAAAATGCCGCCTTATTACGCTGCGGGAGCTGACCGCAGACCGTGCGGCGCTGAACAGCGCCAACATCATTCAAGACCGCATTGCAGATTGCCGCGACTGCGATTTGCAGGGCCCGCGCCCATGCCGCGATGAAGAAAGCCGGAAATGGCTGGGCTGTAAGTGGAGAAACGGCAAGAACAAAGTTGCATTTGTTGAGCAGCGTTTCGGAGAAATGGCTTCTCAATATCTGAAAAAGTATTCCGACGTAAAAACGAACAGGAGGGGTTCAAGGTGATTGATGTCAGAGCGATGCTGTTGCTCGGTGTGAAGGGCTTCTTCGTGGCGCTGGGCTTTTGCCTTTGCGTGGTCGCGGCATTCTGCCTGTTGTCTCTGGTCGCTGGAATTTCGAACGGAATCGCCAAGCGCTTGAAAGGCAAGGAGAAATGAGCATGTAAGAGTATGATTTCAGGATTCAGGCGCGTCAATATCGCCGCTGGGGAGCGCTGCGTTTTCTCAAGAGGCTTGCGGCTTACTGCTGCATCATGCCGGTCATGCTGGCGCTTTACCCGCTCACGGCCTTTGGCAACTGGCTCGCAGTTGCGTTTTACAAGCTGCGGAGGTGGTGAGCGTGAGTAGGATTCGCCCTGTTGACGCGAGTTATCTGCGGCGTAAGGTCGTGCAGATGCACGACAGGCTTGGGCGAGGCAAGCGGAACGCCGCCTCCGCTGCGGCGATGGCTGCTTTTGAATCCGTGCAGCGCCTGATTGATAAAACGGCTACCCTGCCGGTTGAGCTGCAAGGCGCGCCGCCATGCGTGGGCTGTGCATGGCTTGGAAAGCGGCATCAGAAATGCTCCTGCTGCCGCAGGAATGCGAACATGAAGGATAATTTTCAGCCGGAGGGAGGAACGGAGGATGTCTGAAAAAGTGGTTCTGACCTTGACCAGAGAACAGGCGCAGATGGTCGAGGACGCTTGCGAATTGTATGCCCGCCTGAGAATTGGCCAGTTTGAGCGCATCGCCGAAATGATGCTCGATGTGCGCGACGCGGAGAACTATTGCGAGCGCAGAGATACGGCTGCCGCCCTGCTCCAAACCGTCGCCTGTGTCATCTTTGGCCGCACGGCCTGCGGCACGCCTGAGTGCAAAAAGGACGCTTTGCATCATCGGGCATGGAACATTTACGCCGCGCTGCGTCATTGCCTTGCATGGCACGACAATCCCAAAGGTGGTTGGAGCGTCTGCTATGACGAGCCTTACCCTTGGGGCGGCGAAGCCGTTCCCGAATGCAGGGTGATTACAGAGAAGAATTAACGCGCCTGAGAGCGCAAGAAAGAGAGGAACAACCATGGAAAGTATGATGAGCATTGAGCAGGTCAAAGAGGTCATGCTTGAAAAAATCTCCGGCTTGGAGCAGAACCTCCATTTGCTCCGGCAGGGCGTTGAAGCGCTGAAAGAGCCTGAAATCGCCCAGAAGACTTGGGACTGCGTGTACTGCAAGAGCCTTGCCGAAATGAGCAGCCTGCTGGATGATGGCAGCATCAATCTCAAAGTAGGCGACCGCATCATTTCGCACCACAACCGTTTCGGCAATATCGACTGGACGGTAATTGGCGTTGGCATAGATGGGCAGGAGGTCGGGAAGAAGCGCCAGACCGTCACGCTGCATATGACCAATGTGCTGGACGATATGTACCTTCCCTTTGATACGCCCAACAAGAAATACTGCTGGGGCCGCAATGCGTGGGATACCTGCAATCTGCGGAACTGGTTGAACAAGTATTTCCTTTCCGGTTTCCCGGAGGCCGACCGTGAAGCTATGCGCCTGGTCGAAAAGACCACCTACCGCAACGATGATGAGGGCGGCGAAGCGTATACGACGCAGGACAAGCTGTTCCTGCTGTCCGCTTCCGAGCTGGGCTTTACCGGCGACAATATCAAGGACGAGGGCGCGGCTTATCCGTTCTACGAAAACCCTGAGAATCGCAAAAAGACCGATTCTCCCAGCGGCGACGAATCCTGCTACTGGATGCGCTCGCCCTACCCGTGGTACGCGGGCAACGTGCGCTCCGTCGGCCCGGACGGCTCGTTGGACTACTACTATGCGTCGGGCGGTATCGGCGCGGCCGCAGCTTGCGTCATCTGAAAGAATCCGGCAATCCGCGCCCGTACAGGGCGCGGAGATAACCGGCACGGAGGTGTGAAAGGATGAACGTTCAATCCAAAATTGTCAGGGATTTCAATATTGTATGGAACCGCAACGCGAAGGTTCCTGCGCTGTTTGTCATTTTTGATAAGCCGACCGACTTTCCCAATCACTTCGTCGTGCGCCTGTTTTATGGCTCGGCTGGAACGCCGTACTGTGCGCTTGCCAAGTCCTTGAGCGAGGCGCGTGCCTGCGTCCCTGCCGGGTTGGTGTGCTTTAAGCGCTCCGTGAAAGACGCGCCATGCGTTGTCGAATCGTGGCTTTGAAGAGGGTGAAGGTATGAAAACGCTGAATGAGATTTTGCAGCTTCCAAGAACGCTCGTCGGACAGGCCGATGCTCGCGGAGGCGTGGCGAGGGTGATGCTTCGCGCCACCGGCAAGGAGAAAATGGCCTCCGTCATCTGGTCTATCGAACGGGACGGCGCTGGTGAAGTGTGGGAGCATGTTTCCGTCGCCTTGCCCAGCCGCGACCCGACGTGGGCTGAAATGTGCGAGGTCAAACGGATGTTCTTTTACCCCGAAGAAGAGTGCGTTCAGTTCCATCCGAAGGAATCTGAGTACGTCAATCTCCATCCCCATTGCTTGCATATGTGGAGAAATAAAAGCGGCAACATGAAAAAGCCGCCTGTGGAGGGATGAGCCATGCAGGAAATTACGCAGTACAAGTGCGAGTTTTGCGGCACGCTTTACGCCGATAAAAAAGAGTGCGACGAATGCGAAAAGCAGCATGTCACACCCAAACGCATCAAGGCCGTACAGTTCAAACCGCGAAAGGTCTGTGCGAAGTACCCGCCGCATATCACCGTCGAATTTAATGACGGCACCATTCAGCGATACGAAAGGAGGGATTGACGTGGAAAATAAGCCCGAAATCAAGGTAACGCTCATCTATTGGCCGGAGGAACGGGAGCTGATGCTGTTCAAGCGCTGCATTTGGGTTACGATGGGAAAGACCGAAGCGCCTGTCTCCGCTCCGTCCTCGAAGCTCCTGCGGGATGTTCTCAATGCCCGCCATTCGCCCGTGCGCGTGCTGAATTTCGCGTTTTTGATTGAGAACATTCCCTCGAATACGGCGACGCACTTTGCCCGCCATGTCCACGCCGTCCCGTTCGTTTCCAGCCTGCGCAACGACCGGCAAGACCGCATGAACGGCGACGAAGCGCCCCGAAATACGCCTGTGGATATGATTTTCTTCTGTAATGCGGAGGAACTCATGACCATCGCCAATAAGCGGCTGTGCAGCAAGGCCAGCGCAAAGACGCGGGAGGTCGCCGGGATGATGTGCGATGAAGTGGCTAAGGTCATGCCTGAAATCGCCGAGTTTCTGGTTCCGAATTGCCTGTGGCACGGCGGCGTATGTCACGAGCTTGAATCTTGCGGGAGGTGTATCCGAGGATGAGCGACGAAATGCGCGTTCCGCTGCGCAATACCGAGGGCTATATGGATTTGACCGCGCATGACGCGCTCACCAACGTCATGCGGGACAAGCAGCTCGAATTGGACGAGGCCGACTTGCGCTGCAACCGTCTGATTAAGTCCATCAAGACCCTCATCGACCTCGCCGGGTTTGAACTGACCGCCCGCGTAGAGGTCAGGGACAGGCGCACTGGAAGGAACTACCGATAATGAGCGGCGATACGGTTTCGCGGCTCATCGCCCTGCTCGACATGGAGCGAAAGGCGCATCAGGAAACGCGCCGTAAGCTGGAAAAGGCCGCGCACGACCGTGAGCGCTACGCGCGGCGCATCCGTTTCCTGCAAGGCCGCCATGTTCTTCTGGCACAAGATTATCACGCTTTGCAGCTCGAAAATCAGATTCTTAGGACTGCTGTTAATTCGCTTGAAAGGGTGCTGCTGAATGAACCGAGAACAGAGACGCGCTCAGAAGAAAGCGCAGAGAGGACAGCCCAAGCCGAAACAGCCGCAGTATCTGCGGATGACCAAGGAACAGCGAATGGACGCGCTGGTCAAGAACGGCATCACGATAAAAGACCTTGAAGAAAACTATAACAAGGGCTATGAAGCCGGATTCACCGTTGCTTCCGGGCCCGTCATCAAGACCTGCTACGCCGCCGTATGCCTCGCGCTCAACGAGCTGCACGGCTTTGGCATGAAGCGCTGCAAGGATGTTCTCAATCTGGTTGATGAGAAAATCCTGTTTTCCCTCACCAGTATGGAGACCATCGAAGAGGTGTGGCAGAAAATCGGCTTGCAGATTGATTTCAACGAGGTCGTCAGCGACCGCATTACGGAAAGAGAGGACAAAAACGATGCTTAATCTCAATGAGTTTTTCGGAGAAGTACACGACAATTCAGACCGGCACGGCTGGTGGGATGAGGAACGCTCGACCGGCGAAATCCTGTCCCTGATTCATTCGGAGCTGTCTGAGGCGCTGGAAGAATATCGCGCCGCCCGTCCGAACATCTGGTATGCCTGTGAGGAAGCGCAGACCGGCGAAATTCATATTTGCGACCCTAAGGACGAAAACGAGTGCCTCAATTTTGGCAGGGAAAACGAGTGCAAGTACCGTGGGCACAAGCCGGAGGGCATCGCCGTGGAGCTGGCCGATGCTGTGATTCGTATCTTTGATTTCATCGGCGCGATTGGCGGGCATTTGGAGAATGTTACCACCGTCACGGAGCTGCTGGCAGATATGCCGGAAACGCGCAGAGCGGATTGCGAACAGAAATTCCCGGATTTTCTCTGCCTCCTGCACTACATCGTGTCCGAGGCCTACGGCGCGGATAACGCGGAAAAGGCCGGGCAGATTCTCATGACGGTTGCCGCCATGATTATCTACTGGATTGTGAAGCAGGGCATCGACGCTGAGACGCTCATCCTCGAAAAGCACAACTACAACAAGAGCCGCCCCTATAAGCACGGTAACAAGGTGTGCTGATGATACTTTAACGGCTTGAACGCGGCTTCCGCACGGCTATTTGCTCACACATGAGGAAGTGGAAGGCCGGAAGCGGGAGCCGCCTAAATGGGAAATATCGGTTAATACGGAGGGATAGCTATGAACAAGGTTTTTCTGGTCGGCAACCTCACCCGCGACCCGGAGCTTCGGCAGACGAACAGTGGTCTTGCCTCCTGTCAGTTCACTATTGCCGTTAATCGCCCAAAGAACAAGGACGGCGTTGTCCAGGCGGATTATATCACCGTGCAGACATGGCGGGCGCAGGCCGAAAACTGCGCCAAGTACCTTGCCAAGGGCAGGAAAGTTGCAGTCTGCGGCGAACTGCGCACGCGCAATTATGAGAAGGACGGTCGAAAGGTCTATGTCACCGAGGTGCTGGCCAACGACGTGGAGTTTTTAACGCCGCGCAGCCAGCCCAGCGAACCGACCGAGGATTACGCTCCTGACGCGAACGCCGCCGCGCCCGCCCACCAGCCGGATGCGAACGGGTTTGTACAGGTGAATGACGATGAACTGCCGTTCTAAGGCAGCTTCCCCCGTTTGAGGGGATATGGATTGAAATTGAGGCATGGAGGGGTAGAGCATGACACGCGAAAAGGTTGACGAAATGCTGAAAGCGTACCGTTTCGAAGTTGGACGCTGCGGTCATCTGGAAGCGGAAATCAGCCAGCTTGAAAAGGCCATCCGACAGGCGATGGCGACCATGGATGAGGACGTGACCGCCGTCAGGCCGCAGCAGCTGTCTGGTATGCCGCACGGAACGACCGTGGGAAACCCAACCGAGAAGCTGGGTATCATGCTCGCCTCTGGCTGGGTGCCGGATGATATTCTGGAAATGCAGGCCGAGCTGAAAGAGACCAAGCAGGAGCATGAACAAAGGTATTTCACCGTGCTGTTCGTTTCGGCATGGCTGAACGGTTTGCCCGAGCGGGAACGCTGGATTGTGGAACATCAGGTCATCGACGGGGAATACTGGAAAGAGGTCGTCTGCAAGTTCAAGACTGCTTTTCAGGAGGAAACGTCAAAGGATTCCTTGAAGCGCCTCAAGCAGCGAGCGATGGAGAAAATCTATCAGATGGCCGAATAATGCAAAAATTACTTCAAAAGTATTGCATTATATGTGCAAACGCTGTATAATATAGTGCAGAAAGGAGCTGATAATCATGAGCACAAGCACCAACGTCACTGTTCGGATGGATTCCGACGTAAAGCGGGAATGCGAAGGAATTTACGGAGCTTTGGGTATGAACCTCTCTACTGCCATCAATGTGTTCCTGCGCAAGTCCATTCGCGCTGGCGGCTTTCCGTTCGATGTTCGGCTGGATGACCGCCCCAATCGGGAAACGATGGCTGCGCTGCTGGAAGCAGAGAGGATTGCAAAAGACCCCAACGCAAAGCGCTACCACAGTGTCAAGGAGCTGTTCTCCGATTTGGAGGATGACGAGGAATGAGCAAGAGCTTTCTGGATGGCCTCGACAACGAGCGCACGAAGTACGACCTTGCAGTCACCGCGCAGTTCAGGAAGGATTACAAGCTGGCGAAGAAGCGCGGCCTGAAAATGGAAGCTCTCGCGGAAATTGTCACCCTGCTTGCCAAGGGCGAAGCGCTGCCGGAAAAGAACCGCGACCACAGCCTGTCAGGCAACTGGATTGGGCATCGGGAATGCCACGTTCTGCCGGATTGGCTGCTGATTTACCGCATTGAAGAAAATGTGCTGGTTCTGACCCTGACCCGAACGGGAACGCACAGCGACCTGCTGGACAAGTGAAGAAAAGGCTGCGCGGGAGAAATCCTGCGCGGCTTTTTGCAGAATATTCATGATTTCGCATTTGCACCCCCCGTTGCACCGGATTTGCCCCCTTTTCAATTCAAAATTTCGGATGTATAATTAGAATAACCGAATTTGGCAGGCAGAAATTCATCTGTCTGCTTTTTCTTTGCGGAAAAGAGGTGGGCGGCGATGGAGGAACGAGGCGTATACAGGCACCCGGCGCGTGCCCGTCAGCTTCTGCTGTTCGATGGGATGCAGTACGGCAATATCACACCGACTGACATCGACGCGACGATTGAGTACAAGGACAGGGCAAGAATCTTCGTCGAGGTCAAGGGCAAGTCCAAGGATGTGCCGACCGGCCAGCGTCTGCTGCTGCAACGCTTTGTGGACGATTTCAGAGCCAGCGGCAAGGACGCTATCGCCATCATTGCCGAGCATGGCGTGGAGGATGCGAATCAGGACGTCCACCTCAAAGATTGCTCCGTCAGAGAAATTTATTATAAGCGCAAAGCGGACGATACCGACTGCGAATGGCGAAAGCCGCACGGTGCATTCACCGTCAAGCAGCTCACGGACGCTTTTATCGAGTTGAACGCCTGAACGAAGAAAAAGGAGCGAAGAATCATGCAGAAACAGCAAATGGTGTATCTGCCTCTCAAGGACATCAAGCCCTATGAGAATAATCCCCGGAAAAACGACGATGCCGTTGACAAGGTTGCGGCTTCCCTGAGCGCCTTTGGCCCGCAATCCCCCATCATCGTTGACCGCAATCGCGTCATCATTGCCGGTCACACGCGCTACAAGGCCGCGAAAAGCTCGGCTGGGATGAGTTTCCATGCGTGGTTGCCGAAAGCCTCTCGGACGAACAGGCGGCGGCTTATCGCCTTGCCGACAACAAGACCGGCGAATTTGCCGATTGGGACGATGAGAAGCTCGACCAAGAGCTTGCGCGTATCCTGAATATCGACATGGAGCAGTTCGGTTTTGAATTTGAGGATGACTAGCAGGACGATGACAAGTACACCCTCAAGGTCAATATTCCCCAGTACGAGATTACGGGGGATGAACCGAACTTTGCCGATATGCTGGATTCTGACAAGGCTGACGCGCTCATCGCGGAGATTGAAAGCGCGGAGGGCATCACCGACGAGGAAAAGCAGTTTCTGATTCAGGCTTCCCGCCGCCATAATGTTTTTAATTATCGCAATATTGCCGAGTATTACGCCCATGCCACGCCGGAAATGCAGCGCCTGATGGAGAAAAACGCGCTGGTCATCATCGATGTGGACGATGCCATTGCGAACGGCTATGCCAAGCTGTCAGACGACATCATGGCGATGATGGAGGACGAAGACGATGCGTGATGATTTCGCGGTTTTGATTCTCACGCATGGCCGCGCCGACAAGGTTGTTACCATGAAGGGCGTTCTTCAGGCCGGAAATTACACTGGCAAATGGTATATGGTGCTGGATAACGAGGACGAACAGGCTGATGAGTACATCAAGCGCTATGGCCGGGAACACGTCGTCATCTTCGACAAACAGGCCGTGGATAACTGGACGGACACCGCCGATACCTTCCATGAGCACCGCGCCATTATTTACGCCCGAAATCAGTCCTTCTACATCGCCCGCGACCTTGGCCTCAAGTACTTCCTGATGCTGGATGACGATTATACCGGCCTCCATCATCGTTTTATTGAGAACGGTCATCTCAAGGCGAAGAAGTGTACGCAGCTTGACCGGCTGTTCACGGACATGATTGAATTTCTGGAAAGCTCGGACGCGCTCACCGTCGCCTTTTGTCAGGCTGGTGATTTCATCGGCGGCGTAAACGGCAAGCGGTTTGGCGAGAAGGTGATTCGCAAGGCGATGAACACCTTTTTCTGCCGCACGGACAGTCCGTTCCAGTTTGTCGGCACGATGAACGAGGACGTGACCATGTACACCACGCTGGGCAGCCGAGGGGCGCTGATTATGTCCATTACCGATTGCGCCATCATTCAGGCGGCCACGCAGGGCACCAAGGGGGGGATGTCGGAAGCATACGCAGACGGTGGAACCTTCCTCAAGTCCTTTTATTCCGTCATGTCCATGCCAAGCGCCGTCAGGGTGGAAATGCTCAATTCCGCGCATAAGCGCATTCACCACAAAATCAACTGGACGTGCTGCGTTCCGAAGATTCTGAACCAGCGCTGGCGAAAGGAAGTGCAACACGAATGATGGAGAGCAACATCAACGGCAGCAAGCTCATGTTTCATCCAGAGCGCGTCGCCGGGGACCATCGACCGATTACGGCTGACGTGTTCCTGAATAACTACTGCAATAATAACTGCCCCTATTGCGTTTATCACCGCTGGGAGCTGGACAAGGGCGCTTACGCCATGACGAGGAATGAATTTGTGCGGTACGCCACACGGCTGAAAGAGTTGGGCGTTCTCGGCTTTATCCTGACGGGTGGCGGAGAACCGATGATTACTCCCGACTTTGAGGCGATTGCGGCGTGGCTGGAAGAAAACCATCTGCATTATGGCGTAAACACCAACTTGAACGTCTTGAAATACTGTGCGCCCGATTATCTCAAGGTGAGCCTTGACGGCTGGGACGAGGACAGCTACGAGGCCTGTCGCGGCGTGAGAGCGTATCGGAAGGTCAGGGAGAATATCATCCAGTACGACGCATGGCGAAAGAAAAACGCGCCGCTTACGTCCCTTGGCGTACAGAAGGTGGTCGCACGGTTTGAGGACATCCTGCCGTTCTATGAGGCCAATAAGGATTTGCCCTTTGACTATATGGCGCTTCGCCCGATGGAGAGTACGGCTGGCAGCTTTTATGCCTCCGAGGAAGCCAAGGGAAACGCGAAAAAGTGCATCGCGCTCATTCAGGCCATCGCCGAAAAGGATAAGCGCGTCGTGCTGAATTTCAAGTGGCGCATGATTGAGGATTTCTGTTCCTCCTGTCTCGCGCATTGGGCGCAGATAGCCATGAACGAAAAAGGGAATATCATGCATTGCTGCCATAAGCCCTATCAAATCATCGGGCATGTGATGGATGAGGACATTCTGGAAAAGCACGCTGCGGCCAAAACCGACAAAAGCACCTGCGATGTTCCCTGCCGCCTTACAGCGCCAAATGGCTACCTGAAAATGCTTGCGCAGGGTACGAAAGACCCGTTCTTCATCTGACAACCGAGCAGTACAGTAACTATCCTGTAGTCAGTATATATAATAATATATAATATACTACTTACAGAGACAGTCTTACAGAAAGGAGGGATGCTTTACGGCAGGCGGAAAGGCCGGTCGGCCAAAGAAGGAAATCAAGAAGATGGAGTTCGAAAAGCTGTGCGCGCTGCAATGCACACAGCAGGAAATATGCGATTTTCTTGAGGTTGACCACAAAACGCTTACACGATGGTGCAAGCGGACGTATGGGAAAGAATATTCCCAAGTTTACGCCGAAAAGAAGTCTGGCGGCAAAATATCTCTCCGGCGAATGCAGTTCAGGCTTGCGGAAAAATCGGCGGCAATGGCCATCTTTTTGGGAAAAAACATTCTCGGTCAGTCGGATTATCCCGACAACAGCGACGACGAGACTGCCAAGCGGGCAAACGAGCAGGTTCAGTCCCTTGCAGACCTCATCAACAACCCTGTGCCGAATCTTGAGATTGAGGACGTGCTTGTGCCGGACGAGGATGGTGACGGCTCATGATAAACTACGCGCCGTTCAGTCAGCGCCAGGCAGAGTACATCTGCCGCTCCAAGGATTCATGGCTCAACGTGGCCGAGGGCGGTAAACGCGCTGGAAAGAACATTATCAACCTCATCTGCTGGGCGATGGCGCTGGATAAGCACCCGGACAGGCTGCACCTCGCCGCTGGCGTGTCGCAGTCATCCGCGAAGATGAATATCATCGACAGCGACGGCTTCGGCCTTGAGTGGTTCTTTGCCGGGCGCTGCAAAATGGGGCAGTACAACGGGCGCGACGCGCTCATCATCCATTCGTCCACCGGCGAGAAGGTTGTCATCATCGCTGGCGGCGGCGATTCCCGCAGCGCGAGCCTCATCAAAGGCCATTCCTACGGTACGGCCTATATTACCGAGGTGAACGAGTGCCATAAGACCTTCTTTCAGGAGGTCATCGACAGAACGCTGGCCAGCAGTAAGCGCCAGCTCTTTTTCGATTTGAACCCCAAGCCGCCGTCTCATTGGTTCTATGCCGAGTTTCTGGATTATCAGGACACGCTCAAGGCGCAGGGCAAGAACGACGGCTATAATTATGGCCACTTCACCATCCTCGACAATAAATCCATTCCGCAGGATGCCCTTCGAGACGCGCTGTCCAAATACGACCGTGCATCCATCTGGTATCAGCGGGATATTCTGGGCAAGCGCACCAGCGCCAGCGGGCGCATCTATACGTCCTATAATTTCAAGGATGTGGCCATTTCCCCAGAGGAAATCCGGCGCATGAACTTTGCCGAGCTGACGGTCGGCGTGGACGTTGGCGGTACGGACGCGACCGTCGCCACGCTCACCGGCATTACGCAGGGCTTTGAGAAAATCGTCCACATCGACGGGATGTACCACAAGCAGGGCATCGACAACAAGATGGACGAGCAGCTCTACGCCAAGATGATTGTCGAATGGCTCATCCCGTGGACGCGAGTTTACCCGCGCATCGGCACCATCTATGTGGATTCAGCCGCCAAGTTGTTCACTCGCGGCCTGAAAAACGAGCTTATCCGGCGAGGCATGAGCCGCTTCGATGTGCGCGGCTTTGACAAGTCGGACGGCATCCTTGAACGCATTGAAATGGCCTCCATGCTGCTGGCACAGGGGCGATACAAAATCAACTCCGGCATGGCGAAGTGGCACGAGGCCTACCAGATGGCAACGTGGTCGGAGGATGAATTCGCAAAGGGCGACTGGGTGCGCGTGGACGACGGTTCCTACCCTGTGGACTGTCTGGACAGCGCCGAGTATTCCTTCTATCCGCTTCGCAGATACATTATTTAGCTTGCTTCGATAAGAATCTATAAGATTCGGCCTTGCGTTTCACTCCTTGCGCTGGGCGCTCGCCTGTCGCGCACGGGGGCTTCTTTGTTGCTTTCTCGCGTCTGTGCGCGATTCAAGGCGAGCTATTTTGAATTATTAGTGATTTGGAGGTGCGGACGATGGAAACCGTACAGGACAACAGCCTTTCCGCGTTCCTCACTCCGAAACAGGCGTGGGACGAGCTGCGAACCTACGAGGCGAGGTATTACCGCAGGTATTCAGCCGTTTACAGCGGAGGCCGCGCAGAGCTTGCGGCCACGGCAGAGGGAGGCTCCTTCTGGTATCGGAACGGGAAATGCAGAATCCACGTTCCTATTGCCGCCGATATTGCGGCAACGTCCTCCGACCTCCTGTTCAGCGAGGAACCGCGCTTCACCTGTTTCGATGAGGAAACCGAGGATGATAGCAGCGATAAGCAGCGCCGCCTCGACGAACTGATTTCGCTCAACAACGTGCATGGCCTCTTGAACGAGGCCGCCGAAACCTGCGCCGTCCTTGGCGATGTGTATTTCAAGCTGAGCAGCCGCCCAGACGATGTAGACCACCCCATTCTTACCATCACGCAGGGCGATTGCGCGTGGCCTGAATATGTGCTTGGCGTGCTCAAGTGCATCCACTTTTTCGACATTCTGAAAAGGGATACGCAGAAAAATATCGTCTGGCGCATTTACGAGCGCTACGAGCGCGGAAAAATCACGATGGCCGTGTTCAAAGGCTCGTCCTCCGACCTTGGCACGGAGGACGGCACGGGAATGCTGGAACAGCTCGGCTTCGAGCCTGAGATGAAAACACCCATCGCGGATATGATGGCGGTTCATATTCCGAACATCAGGCCGAACCGCATGGACAGAACCAGCGTCCACGGGCGGTCAGACTGCGATGGCCTTCGCGGCCTGATGGATTCGCTGGATGAAACCTATTCGAGCTGGATGCGCGATGTGCGGCTGGCTAAGGCTCGGCTCATTGTTCCCGCCGAGTATCTGCGCCGCAAGGCTTCGGATATGTTCAAGGACAACCAGTACACCTACGAATTCGATGAGGACGTGGAAACGCTGGTCGCTCTGGACATCGACCCTGAACATTCTGGGAGCAATCCCATCACGCCCAGCCAGTTCGCTATCCGTTCTGCCGAACATGCAGCCACCTGTGCGGAGCTGATACGGAACATCGTCACCATCGCGGGCTACGCCCCGCAGACCTTCGGCATCGGTATCGACGGAAACGCGCAGTCCGGCACGGCGCTTCACATCCGCGAAAAGAAGTCCTTCAACACGCAGGGTAAGAAGCAGACCTACTGGAAATCGCCCCTTGAGCAAATTATGACGGCGATGGTCCATCTGGATGCGGCGCTCTATCCCGGAAAGGGCAGCGAGGGCGCGGATGCCGTCAAGGTGCATTTCGCCGACAACATGGCCAACGACATCTCCACCACGTCCACGGCGCTGGAACTGCTCAACCGTGCTGCCGCAATCTCCACCGAGCTGAAAGTGCAGATGCTTCACCCTGACTGGACGAAGAAGCAGATTGCGGAGGAAGTGGAGCGCGTCAAGACCGAGAGCGGTCAGGCTGTGGATGAGCCGAACCTGTTCATGGGAGATTACGAGAAACCCGATGCCGGCAACGGCGAGGGCGATGGAGGCGAGGAAGGTGACAAATAATGCCGATTGCTGTTTCCGCATACGAGCGCCTTGCCGGTGAAATGCTCACGCTTTATGAACAGGCCGAGGCAAAAATGCTTGGCCGCGTAGCCGCCCGTCTGGCGAAGGGCGTGACTGTTCCCGGATGGACAGAAAAGAAGTACGCCGAAACCGCCGCCGTCCGCAAGGAATTATCCGGCATTGTGGGCGGCATGAGCAAGCAGCGCCGTAAAATGTCCGAGGAATTTATCAATACGGCCTACAACGGCAGCGCTCAGGCATTTGTCAATGAGGCGCAGCGGTTTACGGAATGGGCTGGTATTGCCCACCTTTCCCCCAACAGCGCGAAGGTTGCGGCGATTCTGTCCGAGCTGGATACATCGATGGACGCTGCGGACAGGATGATACTCCGTCAGGCGAACGACGCTTATGCTGATATTGTCGGTCGTGCGTCCGCGAGGGTGGCGACCGGCACAATCACCGTGCGCGACGCTGTGAAAGACGAATTGCAGGACTTCGCAGACCGTGGCATTTCGTCCTTCGTCGATAAGGCCGGGCGGCATTGGGAAATGTCCACCTATGCGGAAATGGCGACCCTTACAGCCATTGAACGCGCCACTGTCGAGGGATACACAGAAACCATGAGGTCATACGGCTTTGATTTGGCCGTCATTTCCTCCCACGCAGGAGCCTGTCCGCTCTGTGTCGCGTGGGAGGGCGTTGTCGTTTCTGTTTCCGGCGAAAGCCACGAGTATCCGTCCTTGGAGGAAGCGGAAAACGACGGCGTGTTTCATCCGCGCTGTCTGCACCATCTGTCAACGTATTACGAGGGTATTTCCCGCGACGTTCGTTCCGCGCCACGCGCTGTGCAGGAACCTTCGTCCGGCTATTCCGCTCGAATGCACCAGCGGCAGTATGAGCGCTCCATCCGGCGCTGGAAGCGGCGCATGGCCGTTGCGACCACCCCAGAGGAAGAAAGACAGGCATACGCCAAGGTACGGCGCTATCAGGCTGATATACGCGCTCTGCGTGAGAAGTATAACAGCGAAACTCCGGCATCCGTTGACTGGCTGCCGAGAAAATACTGGCGTGAGGGCGGGCGCGTGAAGCTGAGCGCCGCAGCGAAGAGCCTGCCGCCCGTAAAGCTCGCCAAATGACGATTGGAGGTTGAGAACATGGCAAAGATTGCAGAAAAAGCCGCCGCAGCCGAGAAACAGGCGGCTCCCGCGACCATTACCATTCCTTTGAAGGATGCCGAAGCACTGTATCAGATGCTTCACAATGTGGAGCTGGCCGAACTCCATTTTCATTCCTGTCAGGCGGCGAATTTCAGGCAGCACGTTCAGGCCACCTTCCACGCGCAGGATGTGGCCGATGCGTATGAAACCCTGAAAGACGCTATCGAAAAGGCGAAGGAGGTGTAAACGATGCTCACAGAAAGGCATGAATCTAAGTCGATTCGCGTGAACTCTGTCAATGACGATGGTTCCGAGGTGCTGTCCTCCGGCGCTACGTTTGGAGACACGAACATCACCATTTCCTTTGACATGCTGGACAGGGCGTACTGCGCCAATCATCCCGATGAAGTGCAGAACGCAATGACGGCGTTCCTTGCCCGCCTCAATGCGGCCTTGTCCGCAGATGAGTTACCGCAAGTCCTGAGCAAATAAAGCTGCCTACGGCAGTTTTAAGAGCTTTAACGACCATGCTAAAAACGTCTTTGCAGGTTGCAGGGGCGTTTTTATATTTTGCCTGCCGCAGAGGTTATCTGCGGACTGCCAAGCCGGAGCGAGCCGGTAAAAAACGCAAAGCAGGAGGAATTTTGCAATGTATGAGTACCTGAAACCGATTCTCGGCGACGAGCTGTTTGCTCAGTTTGTCGAAAAAATGAACGGCGCGACGGGCGTTACCCTTGTCAACACCGCCGATGGTTCCTTTGTTCCAAAGGCCAAATTTGACGATGCCAATGACAAGGCGAAAACGCTCAACCAGCAGATTGCGACGCTTACTGCCCAGCTTCAGGAGGCGCAGCAGCAGAATGGTGATACTGCTTCGCTGACTGCCCAGATTGAGAAGCTGACCGCGGATGTCACCGCCCGCGATGAGCAGATTGCGAAGCTCGGCCTGACCTACCGCATCAAGGACGCCCTGCGCGGCATGAACGTGCGGAACGCCGATGTGGTGATGCCGCTGCTCAAGATGGACAGCATCAGCGAGCAGGACGGCAAGCTCGTCGGCCTCAATGAGCAGGTCGAAGAAATCAAGAAGTCCGACAGCTACCTGTTTACCGATTCTGGCCGCCAGCATGGTAATTTCGGCTTTGGCGGCTCGCTCGGCAATCAGGGCGGCAAGGAACAACCTTCCAGCGCCGATGCCAACGCCGCCATTCGTATGGCCGCTGGCCGGGCGCAGTAAAACGACAAAACAAACGATTGGAGGAATTGAACTATGGCTATCATTGACCGTACTGGCGCTGATGTCCTTATCCCGGAAGAGAATTCGCGGGAGATTTTCGAGCATGTACCTGAGCAGTCCGTGGCGATGCAGCTGATGCGCCGTCTGCCGGATATGTCCACCAAGACCCGCGTGCTGCCCGTCCTTTCCAGCCTCCCGATGGCGTACTGGGTGGATGGCGACACCGGCTACAAGCAGACCACCTCTCAGGCGTGGGAAAACGTCAAGCTGTATGCGGAGGAAATCGCCTGTATCGTTCCCATTCCGCAGAACGTGCTGGACGATTCCGATTACGACATTTGGGCGAACGTCCGTCCGCGTCTGACCGAGGCTATCGGCGCGACCTTCGACAAGGCCGTGCTCTTCGGCACCAATAAGCCCGCCAACTTCCCTGCTGGCATTGTTCCCGGCGCGATTGCGGCTGGCAACAATGTGACGCTGGACAGTACCAAGAGCCTGTATCAGCAGCTTCTGGGCGAGGACGGCGTTGTTGCGAAGGTTGAGGAAGATGGCTACGTCCCCAACGGCTATGTCGGCGCTGTGGGTATGCGCTCCAAGCTGCGCGGCTCCGTGGACGCTAACGGCCTCCCGATTTTCGGCCGCGCTGTCTATCGTGACGGCGTTGGCTCCCGTTCTGCTTATGAGCTGGACGGCAACAGCATCATGTTCCCCAAGACGGAAGTGATGGACGCGACGCAGGCGCTGCTGATTGGCGGCGACTGGAACATGGCCGTGTGGGCTGTCCGCTCCGACATCACCACCACGCTGCTGCGTGAAGCCGTCATTCAGGACCCGTCCACCAAGGCGATTGTGTACAACCTCGCCCAGCAGGATATGGTCGCCCTGCGCTGCGTGTTCCGCGCCGGTTGGGCGCTGCCCAATCCCGTCAACCGCGTGAATCCCACCAAGGCCACGCGCTACCCCTTCGCCGTGTTCACTCCTGCGGCGGCGCAGGCTGACGGCGGCAAGGACGCTGGCGGCGGCGAAGATAACCCCTCTGGGACTTAATGGGAGGGCTGACGCTTGAAGAAGTGTAAACTCATCAAGCCTGTGCCCGTGATGGGGCGAGTGCTTCCGTCTGGCATGATGGTGGACGCGCCTGACGCTTTCAAAGAAAGACTTGTCGCCAGCGGCAGGGCTGTATGGGTTGAAGATGTTCAGGCGCAGCAGAAGGGGAGCAGCGGCGAAAGCCCTGCCCCCGTTTCCGTCGTAAATAAGCGAAAGCCCGTCAGAAGGAAGGTGCGCTGATGGCTGATGTGCATATCGTTTGCCCTGCGCCTACAGAGGAAGAACTGGAAATGATGCGCGACAAAATTCGCGCTTTTATCTTCCCGAACAATCCGAGCCGTTCGTCACAGATTGAAGCCTTCGAAAAGGCTTGCGTTTACCAGATTGCACACGAGAAAACCATCGCGGCGCAATGCGGAGACAATGAAATCCCGCAGGGAACCGAATCCTTCCGCATTGGCGAGTTTGAAATGTCCTTCGACACCGGCGCAATGGGCAATCAGCTCACCAAGAAAACCGTATGCCCGGCAGCCTACGGCGTTTTGCTCCGAGAGGGCTTGCTTTATAAGGGCGTAGAAAGGTCGTACTGATATGGCGCTGATTGATGCTTTCCTGAAACAGATGGTGAAAATCAAGCCCTACATCCGTACTGCTGGCGGCGAACCCGTGTACGGCAGAGAGGAAACGCGCAAGTGCAGACTGGAACGCGGCTGCAACCTGCAAACCACCTACAAAGACACGGACGGCCAGATTGACCAGATTCTTGCCAATGCGCGGATGTTTTGCCGGGGCGAGCCGATTCCTGACCGCAGCGTCGTTTCCTTCGAGGGGCGTGAGTACACCGTCATCAAGTGCTTTGTTGCGAGCGGCTTCCGTGATGACCATCTGGAGGTGTACCTTGAATGAGCGTAAAGGTGCGAATCAAAATCGACAAGTCGCTCGTTAAAAAGGTCACGCAGAGCGGCAGTAAGCGGGCAACATGGATGGCGCTGGACCATCTGGCCGCCGTAAGTAAGCAGCAGGTTCCGCTCGACCAAGGGCCGCTGAAAAATTCCTGCTATGTTGACGTGAATGAGGACGGCAGCGAGGGAACCGTCAGCTATGACACGCCCTACGCCGTTATTCAGCACGAAAATCTGAAATTCAATCACCAACGCGGACGAAAAGCGAAGTATCTCGAAGACCCCGTATTTGATAGCGGAGTGCAGCAGGAGATGGCGCAGCTCGCCCAGCAGGGATTCAGCAGCGAAATGGGGTGATACGCCTTGAATCTGCTTGAACAATTCGCAAGGCACATTGAGTTTTGCGGCTTTGGAACAGTAGCCGACAAGGAAACGAACGGCAATATCTTTTGGGGCTTGATGCCGGATGCGCCCGATACGGCGATATGCGTCTTTTCAACGGACAGCGGATATGGCGGTTCGGAGAGTGGCGCACGGATTCAGGTAGTAGTGCGAGCCAAAACCACGAAAGAAGCCTACGAGCTTTCTCAGGCCATCGCAGATGAGCTGGCCGAGTTCGATGGTTACCTTGCCGGAGACGGAGCCGACGCGCATATCCGCGTCCTCAATGCTTCCGCTGGTCTTGGCGCGGATGGCAAAAAGCGCGAGCTGTATTCCAGCAATTACCTTGTGCATTACTGTAATTTTTAACCCCGCAGATGCGGGAGAATGGAGGAACAAGCTATGGCAAAAGGTCGTAAGAACGGCTGTCCTGTAAACATCAAGAATTGGCTCATCTATATTCTTGATGTCGCCACCAACGAGTTTGTTCGGATTTTCGGTCTGAACAGCCTCACCCGCAGCACGGACAGCGAAACCGAGGACGGTTCTGCCGATACCGAAACGTGGAGTGAGCCGTATGTCACCAAGCGCAGAGGCAGCCTCACCCTTGAGGGCAAGGAAGTCGTTGTCGAATCCACCGGCGATAATGACCCCGGTCAGGAGCTGCTGAACAGCTATGCCGAGGCCGCTGGCTGTGATGCGGACGCTACGCTCAAGGTCGTTGACCCCTACGGTCATGCGTGGGTTGGAGATTATATCGTCACCGGCAAGGAAACTTCCAGTGACGATTCCGGCACTACGCTGTCGTGGGATTTGGAGCAGGTGGGCGAAGTGGAAGTTCTGCCCTACGTTCAGGTCAGCGACGTGACGCTTAAGGATGATTCCACGGATGTCACCACCCTTGCGCTCACCGAGGGTGGCACGCCCAAAATCATCACCGTTGCGTTTGCTCCCGAAGGTGCTTCCAATAAGCGCTTCAAGGTGACCAACAACAAGCGCAGCGTCGTGTCCGTTTCCAACATCACCGAGGATGGCTTCACCATCACGCCGATGGCGGTCGGTACTGCAACCATTGCCGTTACCACAGCCAATGGCGGCAAGCGTGCGACACTTGCTGTTACCGTCAGCGCAAAGAATGGCGGCTGATAAGCTGCTCAAACTGACCATGGGAGGGTGCAACGCGCACCTTCCCTTTCTTTTTCAATTTCGATAGGAGGGTAAAAACGTGGGTAAGATTCTGAATTTCGATAATTTCATGGCCGAGAAGAAGAAGGAAACCATTTCCGTCACCGTCATGGGCAAGGAATACGTCGTTCCAATGGAGATTCCGGCCATTGTTCCCGTGATGATGGCTCGCGCCGAAAACGCCAACGACCCCACCGCCAACACGCGGATGGTCATGCGTGCCGCTGATGCGATGTTTGGTGAAGCCAATGTCAACCAGATGTGCGCGGACGGCCTGAGCGCGGCCAACCTCGCTATGCTCGTGCAGCAGCTTTTCAAGGAAATCAACGAGGGCGCCGCCGATGACGATGATGAGGTGGAAGAACTGACGGACGATGACAGCCGCCGTCAGACCGGCGAAGGTAAGCGCGCAAAAAAGTAAACATGCTCCATATCTGGGATGCGGTGGAGGCCGATTTTCTGCGCGACTACCACATCGTTCTTATGGAGCAAATCGACACCATGAGCTGGCGCTTCTTCCTCGTCCTGCTCAATAACCTGTCCCCCACGGGCGCGGTCGCTGTCAGGATTCGCGCCGAGGCTGAAAAAGAAAAGAACAACACGGATGAAAAGACGGATGAACAGGCGGCGAACGCCTTTTTTTCGTCCATTGTGTCCGTGTGATAGACGGGAGGCGATTCTATGGCGCTGAAAGTTGGCGAGCTATATGCGTCTTTCGGAATTGACGCTTCGGAACTTGATAAGGCTTTGAGCGGCATCGAACAGAAATGTTCCAATCTCGCCTCCTCAATGACAAAAACCGGCGCGGTTATGTCGGCGGCTATTACAGCGCCGCTGGTCAAGGTCGGAAAGGAAATCTACGAGGCTGGCACGAGCTTCTATTCGCAGATGAGCCGCGTCGAAGCGATTTCAGGCGCAAATGCCACGCAGATGGAAGCCCTCACGGCAAAGGCGATTGAGATGGGCAGTACCACCTCCTTTACCGCAACCGAAGCCGGTAAGGCGCTGGAATACATGGCCATGGCTGGTTGGAAATCCGATGAAATGCTGGCCGGTCTTGCACCTATCATGGACTTGGCGGCTGCGTCCGGCGAAGAACTGGCCGCCACGTCCGATATTGTCACCGATGCTCTGACCGCTTTCGGTTTGACCGCGAATGATGCTGCAATGTTCAGCGATGTCCTTGCGGCGGCGGCCACCAACTCCAATACGAACGTCGGCATGATGGGCGAAACGTTCAAATACGTCGCTCCTGTTGCTGGCGCACTGGGTTATACCATCCAAGACACGGCTGTCGCCATCGGCCTGATGGCAAACAGCGGTATCAAAGGCAGTCAGGCCGGTACGGCGCTGCGAAATGTGCTGACCAATATGGCGAAGCCCACGGACACCGTTCAGGCCGCAATGGATAAGCTCGGCGTTTCTCTGACCGATGCGTCCGGCAGCGTTATTCCGCTGAATCAGGTGCTTACGACGCTGCGCGGCAGCTTTTCTCAGCTTAGCGAGGCCGAAAAAACGCAGTATGCCACCATGCTGGCCGGTAAATACGGTATGTCCGGCTTGCTGGCAATCGTAAACGCGACGGATGAAGAATTCCAGTCGCTTACGGATTCTATCAACGATGCCGAGGGCGCGACGAGCCGCATGGCTGCCACTATTCTCGACAATGCGCAGGGCGATGTGACCATCTTCAAATCTGCGGTTGAAGGCCTTGAAATTACGCTCTGGGGCTTGGTAGATGGACCGTTCCGAAGCATTGTGCAAACGGCCACAAAGTGGGTTGATTCCTTCCGAGCGATGGACAGCGCCACGCAGGTTGCCGTCCTCAAGGTTGGAGCCTTGGCCGCAGCTATTGGCCCCGCCCTGATTATGGGTGGGCGCGTCGTGAAGATTGTCGGAAAGCTCATTCCGCTGATGCATGCGCTTGCCAGCCCTGTGGGGATTATCACCGGCGCACTTGCGCTGTTTGCCGTGGCGGCGGTCGATGCGAATAACGACATCGGCAAGTCTTTCGTCAGCATGAGCAAGAAGGTCGGCGGTTCGCTGAAAAAGGTGAACGCTGAAATCCAAGGCAAAATGCAGACCGTTTCCAAGCGTATGCCCGCCCTGTGCGCGTCTATCGTTGAGGGCGTGCAGAATATCGTGCCTGAATTCATGGACACGGCGCTTCTGGCTGTAACCGGCATGATGGATACGATTTCCGATAACGCTTCAAACATTGCGGAGATTGGCAGAACCATCATCACCAGCATTCTTGGCGGCATCAGTAAGAACCTACCAAGCCTTATTTCCTCTGGCGCAAAGATGATGACGAGCATCGCGTCGGCGCTCATCCGCAACATTCCTACGCTCGTGCAGTCTGTGGCGCAGATTGCAGCCGCCATCTGGAACGGACTAAAAAATACAAATTGGGTTGCACTGGGCAAAGATATTCTTGCGGCCATAGGCGATGCGCTCTCCGGCTTGGTGGATTTGTTCAAGGGTTGGTTCGAACAGGCCAAGGAAGCCGTTAAAGGCGTTAAATGGTCGGATGTATGGGAGAGCATCAAGAGCGGTTTCAACATCGCGTCTGATTGGTTGAAAAATCTCATTCTTGGCGACGCTGCGACTGATTCCTCTACTTGGGGCGATGTTGGCGCAAAGATTTGGGGCTGGATTAAAACCGGCATAAAAGTGTCTGGCGACTGGCTCAAAGGGCTTGTCCTTGGTGATGCCTATACGCCGGATGCCTCGTGGACTACGGTCGGTAAAACCCTTTGGGGCAAGGTGAAGGAAGGATTCAAGACAACCGGCGACTGGATAAAGAGCCTTGTTCTCGGAAACGCCTTTACTGCTGACAGCACATGGACGGATGTGGGCGAAAAAATTGTCGGGAAGATTTCTGAGGGGCTTTCAAAGCTCGACTTTTCGGGTGAAACGCTCTCTGCAAAACTTGGCAATGTGTCCCAATTCGTTCAGGGGCTTGTGAAGAAAATCCTCGAAGCGAAAGCCGAACACAAAGAAGCCATTACCGCCTTCGTTACTAACCTTATTTCTTCCATCGCCTCCTTCGACGGCTGGACGACGCTCGCCGATACTTTTTCCACCATCGCAGGAGCCATCATTTCCGGCGTTACGGATGCGATTCCCAAGGTTGCCAACGCAGCCGTGAACATCATCGGCGCAATTGGAACGCTGCTCTCTGGCGAGAGCGCAAAGAACCTGCTGGCCGGAATGACAACCATCGCCACCACCATCATCAATGGCATTGCCTCTGCAATCCCCACGCTCACCTCAATGGCTGGCTCCATTGTCACGGCCATCGGCAGCTTGCTCGCCGGTATCGACTGGGCGAATGCTGTGGATTGTGCTACGACCATTGGCAAGGCGCTTCTGGATGCAATCGTTGTCGGAATCAAGGGGCTTGGAAACCTTGCCGTGAACATTGTTGAAGCGCTGGGGACTGTGCTTGCCGGCATTAACTGGGGTGACCTCACCGTCAGCTTGGATGGTTTTGCGTCCATGCTTGTCAACGGCATAGTTGAAGGAATTAAAGCCCTGTATTCTGCCGGGACAGATATTGTTCAAGCGGTTGGGGATGTTCTCAGCAAGGTTGACTGGACGCAGCTTGGAAAAGCAGCTCAGGCCATCGGCGGCACGCTTATTAACGGCATTGTCGAAGGTTTGAAAGCGATGACGACCGGTGCGGCCGATATATTCTCCGCTATCGCTGATATGTTCGGGAAAATAAGCTGGTCTGAAATCGGCGACGTGGCTGGGGATATTGCAAAATCGCTGATTGATGGTCTTGTCAGCGGCCTTGGCGACTTGAGCGAAAGCGGAGGCATCAGCGACCTGATTACAGCCCTTGGTGATGCTATCGTATCCGCCGCATCCGGCCTTGCAACCGCTGCCAGCACCCTTGTCGGGGAGCTTGTCACCTATCTGCTTGACCCTGCAAACCTCTTGAAACTCGGCGAGGTAGGTTTGCAATTTGTGGGTGAAATCGTCAAGGGCGTTCTGAACCTTGGCACAAATATGATTTATGGCGCAGCTGATGTGCTGACCAATACCATCGTCGGGTTCTTCCGAGGCATTTTCGGCATCAAGGTAGACCCCTATGTCGAACAGATGATGAATCAATTCTATGATTTGGAATTCGACGTGCCTACTGACTTGTTTGACGGATACGGAAAGGCCTGTGGTGCGGCGCTCATGATGGCGATGGAAGGGGCTTTCAGCAATACCAAGCAGCTTGAAGAAGCCGTCTATTCGTGGGGCGTTGTGGTTGAAAGCGGCTATGCGCAGTTTGTCCCGCAGTTTGAGTATCTCGGTAACGAAAGCGTTGTAAGCCTGTATCGCGGTTTCCTCAATGGAATGGAAACCGGCTCGGCTACCGCTGAACAATCCGCGAGAGAAGCAGCCCTGCTCATTGGCCTTGGCTATGGTGAGAACCTTGAGAATGCCTTGGAGACGCACTATCCTGCGGTCAGCGACGCGCTGGCCGGAATGTTTGAGGATAACAACTATATTGACCTCAAGCAGCTTGCAAGCGAATTCGGCTTTGAAATTGGCGACCTGATGGGATTCAGCATCCCCGAAGGATATGCTCTTGCAATCGTTGATGGAACGCCCACCATTATTTCCAAGAGCCAGGAACTCCTTGCTGCTGGCGAAGCTGCCATTGCAGAAGGCTGGAATGCTGATGAGCTGATGGCTGGTCTGTGGGATTACGCCTTCCAGACTACCTTTGCCGAAATCGACAAGTGGAAACCCGAACTCACCCAAATCCTTGAAGACATGGGCGTTGAAGCTGGTTCCCTGCTCGGCGTTGCGCTGCCTGACGGTGTTGCGGAAGGCCTTAAAAATGGCACCATGTCTGTTGAACAGGCCGCTGCTGCTATTGCCGCTGCTGCCGTAGTTACGCAGGCCGACGTGAATAAGTCGATTGCGGATAACACCAGCAGAGGCGAAGAAACTGGCGAAGCGGTTGCAACCGGCGAAGATAATGCCAAGGGAACTGTTGGAGATGCGAGCACAGGCTTACACGACACTGTTACCGGGGCATTTGTCCCGCTGCCGCAGGAGCTGACCGATACCACCAATGAGGCGATGGCCGGCATGGAAACCTCCATCCTTGATGGACAGGCTCCGAACGAGGCCGCAGCCCTTGAGGTGTCCGATGCTGTTGTGAAGAAATTCATTCTCAACATGAGCGAAACGAACGGCAAGGAAATCGGCACAAAGTTTGTCAACGCCATCAAGAGCGCCGTTACTTCGTGCAAGAGTTCTCTTGCGAGCGAAGCTGATAATGCCGCCAGAGCTGCCGTTTCCGCAGCTTCTTCCGTGCTGACGAACGGTGCTGGCAGCAGCATTGGCTACAATTTCGCACAAGGCATTGCGAACGGCATTCGCGCCGGTTCCTCCGTCATCAGAGCCGCCGCCAGAAGCGCGGCGCAGTCTGCGTTGAGCGCGGCGAAATCCTCGCTGGGCATTCACAGCCCGTCTACCGTGGCCGAGAGAGAAATCGGCTGGATGTGGGATGCCGGTCTTGCCAAGGGCGTCCTCGGAAAGGTACAGCTTATCGAAAAGGCCGCTGGCGACGTGACCGATTCTCTGCATGATTCCTTCCTTGTGGGCGACCCGTCCAGAGGAACCGTCTATACGTCTGGCGATACCATCCGGCAGACCGCAAAGCAGACCGCAGAGGCGAGCAATGAAAAACAGTCCCTGTATGAAAAAGCCGAAGCCATTGGCCGCGTGATTGCCGACAGGCTGATTGAATCCGGCGCATTGGACGGCGATGTCATCATGGATGGCGATAAGGTTGGTGAAAAGGTCAGCAATCCCGTCAGTAAGACGATTTCCAAGAAGTCCCGCCAGACGGTTGCTGGCAGAAGCGCTCAGGGGGTGATTGCATAATGATTTTCGGAAACGTCCATCTTTCGTCCTTTGGGCATTGCAAGGTGGTGAGCTGGAAGAACAAAATCTTCGCCGATTTTGAGCGCAAGGAGCTTTCCTATCGCGGCAGATTGCTCGCGGCGGTAGAGGTTCCCACCATGCGGAGCATCGAAGCTACCATCCTTGCAAGAGGCAGCACCGTCAAGGACGTTGACAAAAAGCTCAAGGACATCGGCAAATGGCTGTATGAAGCCGGAACTGCGAAATTGTTTGCCGAACGCGATACGACCCATTACTATCTTGCCCGCT